>MAAB01038328.1_pt1 | contig 54953 bp, 45 predicted proteins | sample 1115991 | NCBI WGS metagenome assembly MAAB01 (sample SAMN04961124, study PRJNA320927) | seawater metagenome | isolation source: sample BD02T18 sea water enriched with oil for 18 days | place: USA:Gulf of Mexico | collected 2013-07-27 | reverse complement strand
CTGGCATTCAGAGCATTCTGAGATCTAGGCATCGACTACAGACATGCTGGTTGCCTGTCGAAAGTCGATAACAACGAGATCGGGATGCTCTGGATGCCCCTACGGGCGGGCTCTAAAGCAATCATCTGCTTTGTTAGTCAACTTGGAAAGGGCTCGCCATTCCACTGCGTTGACTGCCGCACATCTGATCGCTTTAGAGCCCGCAGAGAAGATACCGGACTTAATCGCATGTTCCCTAGTACTCCTGGTTTAATATTCGCTTAGATTAGTCAAAAAATTCGGCAGAAAATCTGATTTTATCTGCTAAGGTTAAGTTTCAGGCCTGTATATTGGCTCGGTTATCGGTGCGCGACATAAATAGAACTGAAGTTAGCGAAATATTTTCTGATTCTCAAACTAGTTATTCTATTTGGTGCTAACTAAAAATAATATATTAAAGTGAAGTAGTTTAGCGCTGTCTTTTCGTCGCTAATCAATTGATGTCCCCCTCTTAGCGACTGCTCCAGCTAGCTGCTAGCGCCCGGATTCTGGACGATCACTAATAATTTGTTATAGTCTGGCTGGTGCTGGCAATAATGGCAGCTGCTTTGCATTCCGTTAATAAATATGGCAGATTTAACTCTTTTGAGTTATGACCTATTAAGCGTTGCAATGGAATTTATCTTCCCTTGTACAAAAACAATATAAAAAGCCTTAGTTGGTGTACTAGGTTATGCTGGTGACAGCGCTGTCCTCTAAAGGGGGGACGGGCTGTCATCAAGTACAAGATCGAAACACTGCTAACACAAATTTTTAGGTACAGGAGTAATGAGATGAAGCTATTGGTCGTAGAAGACGATGCTGATCTACGTCGTCAATTGGTCAGTGGACTTGAATCAAGAGGCTACACTATTGAAGAGACTGGAGATGGTAGAGAAGCCCTGTACATGGGCTGTGAATTTAACTATGACTTAACCATCGTAGATTTGGGTTTGCCATCTCTGTCAGGAGTCGATCTTATCAAGCAGTGGCGGGCAGCAGAGCGCAATTTCCCTATCTTGATTCTGACCGCAAGGGGTGAGTGGCAAGATAAAGTTGAAGGGCTCGAGGCAGGTGCTGATGACTTCTTAGTTAAGCCGTTCCATATAGAAGAATTGGTTGCGCGTTTGAATGCACTGTTGCGCAGAGCAGCGGGACACGCAAAGCCAGTACTCGAATTTGGGCCATTGACTTTAGATACTGTCGGCCGGGTAGTTGCCTTTGAAACAAGGCCAATTAACCTGACCAGTTATGAATACCGTACCTTAGAATACTTGATGATGCACGCTGGTAAAACAGTGTCAAAAGCGGAGTTAACTGAGCACCTCTACCATCAAGATTTTGATCGGGATTCAAATGTGCTTGAGGTTTTCATTCGTCGACTACGGCAAAAACTCGACCCTGACCAGACTATGGCACCGATAACAACTGTACGCGGGCTGGGCTACCGTTTTGATTTGGTACGTACCTCGCAATGATTGAATGGTTAGTGGGCAAATATAAGTCGATAAAATTTCGCTTACTATTTGCCTTCTCACTAACCTTGATAGCAGCATCCTCTCTAATTGGCTGGCAGTTAGATCTATCCAATCGCATTTCTCAATTGCAAATACTCGAGCAACAGCTAGAGTTGCAGAGTCAATTATTCTCATTTTGTCTAAGTGATCACACGGGACTGTTAGCCAGCCAAATTAATCACTGCGGTAAGATGCAAAGCTTAATTGCAGCGGATAATAATCTGTATTTATACAATTCTCAGCAATCGCTAATTTGGCAGATGAAATCAACTTCTTCGCCAGCGACTCCCTCCTCAAGTTTACAGAAGCTGATCAATAGTCCACTCGAAGATAGATCGCTGCAATTGCTTCAGGGGCATTATTTTCTGAGTCTGTCAGTCAGAGGTGATCAGCGTTTGATTGTCAGTAATTCTGGGGCTGCACTGGCGTTTAAAAACTCTGAATATCGAATCTCACTGGTTACCTATATGCTGCTGGTCCCGATGGTCCTGCTGGTTTGTTTTGGGTTGATATTGTATAGGGGGTTGCGCCCTTTAACCAAGATGGTAACTGCCATTGAGAACATCGCCAGCGGTAAGTCTGATCAACTGCAAGATGAAAATGTTTTAGAATTCCACTCTATGTGTAATAGCCTGAACAATGTTTTAAACGCAGAGAGGGTGCAGCGAGAGCGCTACCGAAATACGTTGGCTGATCTTGCGCACAGTTTGAAAACTCCGCTAGCAGTGATGCAGGGGGCCACCAGTGAAAACCTGGACTACAGTGATTATTTGAGTGTTGCCAGTGAACAGATTCGCCGTATGGATCAAATCATCCAGTATCAGTTGACCAGAGCGGTAAACACCATGGGTGATGGGGCTAAACGCGGTGCGGTAAAAGTTACACCTATAGTCGAGCGAATATTAACAGCTCTGGGAAAGGTATACCGTGAAAAAGAAGTGCGGGTGATCTTAAACCTGGATAGCAGTATTGAGCTCAATGCCGACGAGCGCGATTTAATGGAGATGCTCGGAAATATGCTCGAGAATGCCTTCAAGTACTGTCGCTCAGAAGTAGCGGTGTCCATTTACAGCGATCAAAATAATGTCTTCATTATTCTTGAGGATGACGGAGCGGGGGTCTCTGAGAACATGCGCCAGGTGATTTTACAGCGGGGCGAGCGGGCAGATACTTCAGCGGCACCAGGGCAGGGAATAGGGCTAAGTGTCTCTGTCGATATTCTCAGCGCTTACAATTGTCATTTAGAAGTAGAAGACTCTTTCTCACTGGGTGGGGCAAAATTCAGTGTTACCTTCCCCAGAGGCTAAGGTTGATTTTAAGAGGTTTAACCTTTAGCTAATTTATCTTGCACGCTGGTTATCTTGTCGGCAATGGTCTGAGGGCGATCGATACGGGTGCCCAATTTCATATGACTAGTGATCCGCACTGCTCCCATAGCATGTAATTCGTCATGACAGCGCTTTACCGCGGCCATTACCTGATCCCATTCACCTTCTACATTGGTGCCAAAACTGTGTAGTTGATGGTTTAGCTGTGCCTCCTGGAATATTTTCTGGCAGTGTGCAACATAGGGAGAAATAGACATTCCCACTCCCGATGGCGATACCATGATATCCATAATGACATGCATACAAACTCCTTCTCTGCGAGATTTATTGGCGGTGATGTCAGTAAATATAAAGCTTGTATGTGTTTCTGGCAAACAATAATGGCTGCTGGTACTAAGCGCTCTGGCCAACAGGATCTGTCAGTTTGGCTGTTGAAGGGCGGGCCGAGCAGCAGTGATTTGTGGCACATTCTGCAATGGCTGAATTGATGGGCCCCCTGCAGGCGTAGTAGAACAGCTCTGCTCAGAGGCTATTAAACTACGAGCTAGTTAGTTGTTTACTGAAAACTTTTGAGTTTCTCTGTAAATTGTAGATACCTTGTTTTTTCCTGGGAAGCTGCTCGACAGTAATAGCCGCAAACCCCTGTTCCAGAAACCAGTGTGCGGTTCTGGTGGTCAAGACAAAGAGTGAATTTAAGCCCCTGGTAAGCGCTCGCTGCTCAATCGCTTTAAGCAATGCATCGCCGCGGTTACCGCCCAGATAATCACGGGCCACTGCAATGCAGGCGAGTTCGCCAATTTTCTCCTCTGTGAAGCAGTAAAGGGCCGCACAGGCTATGATAGCGTTGTCTCTTTCTATCACGATGAACTGCTCTATTTCTGCTTCCAGTCGCTCCCTGGAGCGGCGTACCAGTATGCCGCTCTCCTCTAAAGGGTTGATTAACTCAATAATTCCACCAATGTCATCAACGCTGGCATCGCGCACCTGCTCGTATGATGCTTCAGTGATCATAGTGCCGCTGCCATCGCGGGTGAAGAGCTCAGCGAGCATTGCGCCGTCAACTTTATAGGAAAGCATGTGGCAGCGCGAGACACCGCCATCAACCGCGGTGATGGCAGTGGCTAATAGCTGGGAAACTTCACTCGGAGTTTGGTTTGGGTCGTTGAGCTGATTGCGGTATTGGCTCAGTAGTCGCTGCGCAGTGCTGCTCAAAAGCTCGCTGCGGGTATCACCATTGCTGTCGGTGATACCCTGTTCTGTGCCCAGCAATATTAACTTATCTGCTCTTAAGCTAATGGCTGCTTGTGCTGCCACTTCCTCGACCGGCAAATTAAATAGCTCGCCGGTGGGCGAGTAGCCGATCGTCGATAACAGCACTATGGAATCCAGATCCAGGGCCTGTTTGATCGCTCGGTGATCGATACGTCTGACTTCGCCGGTGTGGCACAGATCAACTCCATCAAACACTCCCACGGGTCGGGCAGTGACAAAATTTCCAGACAGCAGGCGAATCCTGGAGCCGTGCATCGGGGTGTTGATTAGGCCCATGGAGAGTTTAGCTTCGATGCTGGCGCGGACGCAGCCGCTGGCTGTCACTGCGCAATTTAATGTGGCGGCGTCAGTGATACGTCGACGGTGGTGAAAATTGGAGGCTAGCCCCTGTGTGCTCAGGCACTGTTCAATTTGCGCGCGGGCTCCATAGACCAGTACTAAGCGCATTCCCAAGCTGTTTAACAGTGCTATATCGTGAATAACATTGTCGAAATTCGGGTCATTGATGGTGTCCCCGCTCAACATAACTACGACAGTGTTGTCGCGTAGCGCGTTGATATAAGGGGATGATTGGCGAAACCAGTTTACGTATTGGTTAACGTCGGGCACAGCGAGCTCCAAAGCTATTATCTAGTATTGGGCTGTATTGTGCAGGGTTTATATACGCAGGTCGAGAGGAGATTGGATAATTTGAAATGTGCTGTAAAACAGGCCTGCAGTCAGTGCAGCAGGCCTGTTTCGAAGAGTGGTTGCCTAGCTAAAGATAGCTTTGAACATGAAGAAGAACAAGATCGATAGGCCGGCACCTGCAGGTAAAGTCACGACCCATGAGACAAAAATAGTGCCAATAACTTTGAGGTTTAAAGCGGCTAGTCCTCGGGCAAGGCCAACTCCTAACACTGCCCCAACCAAAGTGTGGGTGGTTGAGATAGGCAGGCCTGTTCCAGAGGCTACAACAACAGTAGTCGCGGCGGCCAGAGTGGCAGCAAAGCCGCGACTTGGAGTAAGTTCAGTGATATTGTTACCAACAGTGGCAATGACTTTATGTCCGTACATAACCAGGCCGGTAACGATTCCGGCACCACCTAATAGCAGTATCCACGAGGGCATCGCTGTTTTCTGCAGTACTTCGCCACCCGCGCTGACTATGCCTACTATGGCGGCGATCGGACCGACAGCATTTGCAACATCGTTGGATCCGTGGGCAAAAGCCATCGCGCAAGCGGTAAACATCATCAACACACCAAAGACCTTTTCTACACTTGAGAAGTGATAGTCTTTGTCGGCATTTTTATCTTCTTTGATCTTATTGAGCATTAATTTGCCGATGATCATAGTGACAAAAGCAAAACCAACTGAAATGAGCGCGCTGTTGCCAAAACTCAGGTCTAATCCTATATGTTTCAGGCCTTTAGTGAAGGTCACCATAGAGATGATAAAGCCGACCAGAAAGATATAACCAGGCACATACTTTTGCGCGTTGGCAAAGGGGGTGGCGGTATCAAGTACCAGTTTTTGTACGGTTCTGAATAAGAAGAAGGCAATAAAACCTGCGGTAACGGGTGAAACGACCCAGCTGGCAACAATTTTAGCGACTTTGCCCCAATTCACAGCATCTGGGGAAATGCCAATAGCGGCGAAGCCGACGATCGCACCTACGATAGTGTGGGTAGTAGAGACTGGCCAGCCGTAGAAAGTGGCGACAAGTAGCCAGATAGCGGCGGCCAGAAGCGCCGACATCATGCCAAAAATCAACAGCTCGGGTGTGCTTGCAAGCAGTGCGGGATCAATAATACCTTTGCGAATAGTGGCAGTTACCGCGCCACCAGCCAGATAGGCACCGGCAAACTCAAAGACAATGGCAATCATAATTGCCTGCTTTAAAGTCAGTGCTTTAGAGCCAACTGAAGTACCCATAGCATTGGCTACGTCATTGGCGCCTACACCCCAGGCCATGAAAAAGCCAAACAGGCAGGCTAAGATGATAATAGTATCACCGTACTGAGCGATTATATTCATATTTTGTAACTCTTAGATTTTGCTACTAACGAGCGAGCAGTAATTGAAGTCTTCCGCCCACATCTTGTGCGCGGTCAGCGAGTTCTCCAATCCATGAGATGATCTTGTAGAGAAACATTGCATCGATAGGATCGAGGTCTTTTTCTACTTTGAACAGAGAGTGGCGTATATGACGTTCCAGGTCATCAGTTTTGTGCTCAAGATCGTCAAGTTTGTGAATCATAGCTTCAACAACTTCGACTTCGCGACCGCGAAAGCCAGCGCCGATTAGTTCATCCAGTTCATTTAGAGCGGTTAACGCCTGCTCTGATGTCTTGACCGCAGTGAGTACAAATTCAAGCATTTCAGTTTGAATCAGCTGCGGGATAGACATTTGTCTGCCGAGCATGATTCCGGAAATGTCTTTAGCGCGGTTGGCTATTTTGTCCTGCATGCGCAAAAGATTAAGCAAGTCGGTGCGCGGTACCGGAAGGAATAAACTGCTGGGAAGTGATTGACGAATCTCTTTTTTGATATCATCAGCCTGGTGTTCCAGGTCGGCGATTTTTTGCTGATATTGTTCCGCAAGGCCCCAATCATTGTCAAAAGATGCCTGGAAGAATGGAATCAGTTGTTCGGCACAGCACTGTGCTTTTGCTATATGTTCTTGCATCGGTTTGAACGGAGAGCGTGCAAACATTTGCATAAATGGATTAGTAGAGACCATAATCCTGAACCTCATTGGCTGTATTTTTTGCGAAGTATAAGTGTTGATGTCTTAAAATTGTAGTGAAAAGTTATGCTTTTGGCATATTTATTCATATATATAAAGTTATACTATTATAATTATTAATTATCTTGTTGATATATTGGAGTTATTCCTTGAACAAAGAGATTGAAATTAAATTGGAAATCGCTTCAGAGGGCGTAGAAAAATTACTTAAATGCAGTTTCTTTTCTACTAAAGCTGCCAGAGCTGAACAGAAAACGCTCAACAACACTTATTTTGATACCAGTGATTGGCAGTTGAATAAGCGCAGGATAGCCTTGCGAGTAAGGAATAGTGATGGCTGTTACATACAAACTTTAAAGACCAAAGGTGTCAGTGAGCAAGGTCTGCATCAGAGGCTGGAGTGGGAGTGGGATCTGCAGCAACCGCAGCTGGATCTGTCGCTCTTGCCACAGCAGCACTGGCCGGCTGCAATTGCTGTCGGTGACCTGAAAGCGTTGTTCACTACTAACTTTAGCCGTCAATTGTGGTATTTTCAGCATATTGATGCCAATGGGGTGGAATCATCTGTAGAAATGGCCCTGGATAGAGGACTGGTAACAGCTGATGGTGTCGACCAGCAATTGCCGATCTGCGAGCTTGAGTTGGAATTGCTCGAGGGCAGTGCTACAGCGCTGATTGAAATAGCCGCTATTTTAACAGCACAGTGCCCAGAACTGCGAGCATGTGACGTATCTAAGGCGGCCAGAGGTTATCAGTTGCTAGAGCAATCTAATCAGTCCCATGAATGCGATTAATGTCTGTATCAGTAATGTGTAAGTAGGTTCTCTATGTATAAAGCGCAACTCAGTAAAATCCCACAGCCACTGCATCAATACGTGCAGCAACAATGGCAGAGACTGGCGGAGTCTATGCAAGATGTAACGCTGACTGGCGATCAACTCGTTGCTCTGACTAGAGTGGTTGCCGGCAGTGATTTTGTGGTAGAGCAGTTAGTCACTAAGCCTGCAATGTTGGCCCAGCTGGTTGCCAGTAGCGATCTGGACAAAATCTACAGCCCCAAAGCTTATGCTCTGATGTTGGAGGCGTTAATTGTAGATGTCGAGGATGAAGCTGTTCTGGGCCGAGTGCTGCGCATTTTTCGTCAGCGCGAGATGGTGCGTATAATTTGGCGCGATTTAAATCGTTTTTCTGATGTCCGGCAGACGACTGCTGAATTGAGCGCTCTTGCGGATGCCTGCATTGAGCAAAGCCTCAACAAATTATACGTTTTTCTCTGTCGGCGCTGGGGGGTGCCCTACTCTAGAGAAACCGCTGAAAGTAAGGCCGAGCAGCAGTATTTGGTAGTGTTGGGGATGGGTAAGCTTGGGGCGAACGAGCTTAACTTATCCTCGGATATCGACTTGATGTTTTGCTATGGGGAGAATGGTGAGACTCGCGGGCAGAAAAAGAGCCTAGATAACCAAGATTTCTTTATCCGCTTAGGTAAAAAGTTAATTCAGGCGCTAGATGCCCCTACTGCCGATGGCTTTGTATTCAGGGTTGATATGCGCTTGCGGCCCTTTGGTTCGGTCAGTCCGCTCGCTTGCAGTTTTACCGCTATGGAAAATTATTATCAGCAGCACGGGCGTGAGTGGGAGCGCTACGCAATGATAAAAGCCCGAGTTGTAGCGGGGAACGGCGATAGGGCGCAGCAATTAATGCTAGATTTGAAACCTTTCGTATACCGTAAATACATTGACTATAGCGCTTTTGAATCGCTGCGCGAGATGAAAGCTCTGATCAACTCTGAGGTGCGGCGCAAAGGGCTGGCAAATAATGTGAAGCTTGGCTTGGGCGGAATACGCGAGGTTGAATTCATCGCCCAGGCGTTCCAGCTGATTCGCGGCGGCCGAGACAAGCGACTACAGCAGCGGGCGCTACTGAATATCTTGCCCTTATTGCCTGACACCGTCTCTATACCAGTGCAAGTGGTTACAGAGCTGACCGACAGCTATCTATTTTTGCGCAATACTGAGCACGCAATTCAGGCAATAGCAGACAGACAGACCCAAGAATTGCCTGCAGAGGAACATGCGTTATTACGTATAGCTTGTAGTTTAGGTTTCACAGATAACCAAAGCTTCAGCAGTACCCTGGAGCAGCATCGGAAAAATGTAAGAAAGCACTTTGCACAATTACTGGCCCCCTCCGAGGGGCTGGAGGATGTGGCCTGCGAAGATAGCGATTGGTTACTGTTGTGGGATTCAGATTTGTCTGCGCTCGAAGCTGCGGATTTGTGCAGTCAGCGAGGCTTCGATCAACCTCAAGTTGCCGCGAAATTAATATTGGATATGGTGCAATCTAAGACGTTGAGAATGTTGCAGCCGATAACTACAGAGCGGTTAAAATTGATTGTGCCGAAACTGCTGCAGCAGATATCGCTGCGTGATAATAGTAGCGAAACTTTGGCAAGGGTATTAAAACTCATTTCAGCAATACTGCGCCGCTCCGCATATTTAGTCTTGTTAGCTGAAAACCCCAGTGCCCTACAGCAACTGGTCAAGCTCTGTTCTGCCAGTGCCTGGTTCGCCGATATACTGACCAGGCAACCGGTACTGCTGGATGAGCTGATTACCCCGCAAACATTGTATTCCCCCCCGGATAAGCTGCAGTTAAATTCAGAGCTCAATCAGCAGATGTTACGCATCCCAGAGGACGACGAAGAGCAGTTGATGGATAGCTTGCGCTACTTTAAACATGCGCATTTACTGCGCGTAGCTGCCAGTGATATTACCGGGGTGCTGGCTTTGATGAAAGTCAGTGATTATCTGACCTGGCTGGCAGAGGCTATCCTGGAAAAAGTGCTGGATATGGCTTGGCGCGCTTTGGTCGAAAAGCACGGGGTGCCCTGTAATAGTGAAGGGGAGGAGCAGGGGCGTAACTTTATTGTAGTAGCCTACGGAAAACTGGGGGGTATTGAGCTCTCCTACGCATCAGATTTGGATCTGGTGTTTTTGCACGGCGCAGATTCCAACGCTTTTACCAATGGCGGCAAAGCGATTGCCAACTCAGTGTTTTTTACCCGTTTAGGTCAGCGAGTTATCCACATCCTGAATACTCATACCACCAGTGGACAATTGTATGAAATAGATATGCGACTGCGTCCGGCCGGGAATTCGGGCATGCTGGTCAGCACTTTGGCTGCTTTTGAAACTTATCAGTTAAAAGAGGCCTGGACCTGGGAGCATCAGGCGCTGGTGCGGGCCAGAGTAATAACAGGCAGTGATTCACTGGCGGCTGAGTTTGCTCTGGTTCGCCATAGAGTGTTGGCACAGCACAGAGACAGGGAGCAGCTGTTGCTTGCTGTCAGTGATATGCGCGAAAAAATGCGTTCCCATTTGGGCTCGTCAGCGCAGCAATCGAAGAATCAGTTTAATTTAAAACAAGATGCTGGTGGTCTGGTCGATATTGAATTTTTAGTGCAATACTTTTGTCTCGCGTATGCCGGGCAGCAGAGTAATCTAATTCGCTATACCGATAATGTGCGCATCTTAAAGGCGATTGAACAGCAGGGATTGTTAACGGCTGCAGATGCGACATTATTACGGGAAGCTTACAAAGCTTACAGAGCCGTAGGTCATAGACAGGCGATGCAGGAAAAGTCCCTGAGCATAGATCCACAAATGTTGAGCGAGTATCGAGAGCAAGTGTGTGCTTTATGGGAGCGGCATATTCGCGCTGAGATACACTGATGTTTGTCAGTAATTAGTTTGCCGGCTCGTCTGGCAATCAGTGATCGGGAATAACAGCTACTGCATTTGTTGTCTGCAGTAGCTGTTGTTTTTCGTCTTTGTACGCTATCGCTTTAAATATCGAACAGCCAATTGTGTTTATCTTCAGCCAGACCCCATTGGATGTCATTCATTGCCTGTCGTAGCGCTTTAGTGACAGGCCCTTCAATGCCAGCGCCCACTTTATATTCGCGGTCATTGTGGATAAATGTCCCGACTGGAGCTAGCACTGCTGCAGTACCAGAGAGGGCGGCTTCACAGCCTGGTTTAGCGGCGCGCTCGAGCAGTTCATCAACAGAGATTTCACGCTCTGAGACAGTAAGGCCCATATCTGCCGCTAAGGTTAAGATAGAGTCCCTGGTGACGCCGTGCAAAAAGCTCTCATCCAACGCTTTGGTGATGATTTCACCGTTATCAATCAGTAAAAAATTGGCGGCGCCAGTCTCCTGGGCAAATCCGTTCGGGCAGAACAGTACTTGGTCGGCCTGGTATTTGTCGCGTGCCTGCATGATCGGACGCAAGGCGCTGGCGTAGTTGCCACCGCTTTTGATCATGCCATTGTGCGGTGCGCAGCGCATGCCTGTCTCGTCCAGCAGCAGGCGCAAGGTGCCTGCATCGCTAGTGAAATATTCGCCAACTGGCGACAATAAAATGTACTGCATTGACGTTAGTGAAGGTGCAGCTGCCTTGCCGATGGCCGGGTCAATACCAAAATGGGTTGGCCTTATATACATAGAGCCCGGAGGTGCAGGAACTTCACTGGCATACATGGCCACTGAATCGGTGATCATCTTCGCGGTAGCGCTTTTATCTATGGCTGGCAGTGACAACAGCTCACTGCTCTGGGCGAAACGGGCTATATTTTTATCCATGCGGAACAGCTTTATGGAGCCATTGGGTTGCTTAAAAGCTTTTAAACCCTCAAAACAAGTACTGGAATAGTGCAAAACGTGGGCGCCAGGATGCAGTTGAATGCTGTCACTAGCCACCATTTCAGCTTGGTTCCAGGTGGATCCATCAAAACGAGAAATTGCCATTTGCGGCATAAAAACTGTACCAAACGCAGCCATCTGAAACCTCAAAAATATATAGAAAGTGTAACTTGAAAAAGAGCTTAAAGATGTTAAGTGCAACACTGAGAAGATATTTTTCCCAAGTGTCTATTACTGTTTACACCTTTAATTAACCTGCAATACCAGGAAGATAATCTAAGGCCATTAACATTGATATCAGCCGAGCGGATTTCTTCCCGCATGATTGTAATCACCAGTGATCGAAAAAGGAATTAGCCAGGGGGAAATATTTCCAGTTTTTTTCAATAAACGGGGGATAAAGCTGAAAAGTTTAGTATGATGTGCCGTTCAATAAGAAATATGACTATGGGTGGAGGGAATGAATTGAATATTTTAGTCGTCGGACCCTCATGGGTTGGGGATATGGTGATGAGCCAATCTCTACTACTCAGACTGAAGCAAGATAACCCGGGCTGTCAAATTGATGTACTGGCACCCAACTGGTGTCGTCCGGTGCTGGCGAGAATGCCCCAGGTACGCCAGGCCATCGCTATGCCGGTTGGCCACGGATCGCTGCAGTGGGGCGTCAGGAAAACAGTTGCCTCCCAGTTGGCAGATAATAATTATCAGCAGAGTATTATATTACCTAATTCGCTGAAGTCGGCGCTGGTTCCCTGGATGGCCAAGATTCCACAGCGCATCGGCTGGCGTGGTGAGATGCGCTACGGTTTGCTTAATGACATGCGCAAATTAGATCCGCAGGCGTTCCCGCTGATGGTGCAGCGTTATATAGCGCTGGCAGAGCCGGCTAAACAATCGGCAACCGAGCTGAAAACCATCATAGAACCGTCCCTGCAGATTGATAGAGATCAGCAAGTAGCGATGATTGAAAAGCATGCGCTGGCGAGCGATAGGGCGGTGGCCTTTTGTCCCGGGGCAGAGTTTGGCCCGGCCAAGCGTTGGCCACATTACCATTTCGCTGCACTTGCCCGCTTATTAATTGCAGCGGGTAAACAAATTATATGTTTGGGTTCTGCTAAAGACACAGCGGCGATTATACAAATTAAAGAGTTGCTCAGTGCTACTGAGCGACAGAGCTTTGTCGATCTGTCCGGGCACACCGATTTGACCCAGGCGATCGATATTTTAGATCAATGCACCGCTATCGTATCCAATGACTCCGGATTGATGCACATAGGTGCTGCAGTTAATACCCCGATGTTAGCACTGTACGGGCCCACCAGTCCGGACTTTACCCCGCCGCTGAGTGACAATGCAGAAGTTATTCGACTGATCGACGGCTATCTGAAACTGCGCCGTACTAACACCGAGCAGGGATATCATCAGAGTATGATAGATATTGAGCCGCAGAAGGTTTTTGAGCGGCTGCAGAAATTGGTGGCAAATTGAGAGTATTACTGGTTAAGACATCCTCAATGGGTGATGTTATCCACGCGTTACCGGCCCTCACGGATGCGGTGAACGCAATAGCGGGTATCCGCTTCGACTGGGTGGTTGAAGAGGGGTTTAAAGAGATACCGCAGTGGCACAGCGCGGTGGACAGAGTTATTCCAGTGGCAATAAGGCGCTGGCGCAAGTCACCCTTAGATACTTGGCGCAATGGTGAATGGCAAGCGTTTAAGCAAGAGCTGCAAATACGAGAATACGACGCAGTGATTGATGCTCAGGGGCTGTTGAAAAGTGCCTGTTTAATTGTCCGCTATGCCAGAGGCCCGAGTTTTGGCTTAGATAAACACAGCGCTAAAGAGCCCTGGGCCAGTAAGTGTTATACACAACCCATCGCTGTCGGCAAAGAGCAGCATGCGGTAGAGCGGATCAGACAGCTTTTCGCTGCAGCGCTAAACTATCAGTTGCCAGAAAACCCCGGCGATTTTGCCATCAGTGAACACTTTGAGCAGTCAGAGAATAAAGATTATCTGGTCTTTAACCACAGTACTACTAGAGTTGATAAGCACTACCCTGAGGTTTATTGGCGTCAATTGATCGAGCTGGCAACTGCCAGTGGCTGGAAAGTTAAACTGCCCTGGGGCAATGCACTGGAGCGGGATCGAGCCCAGCGACTGGCTCAAGATAATTCAAAGGTCGAAGTGCTAAGCAAATTGTCGCTGTGTCAAATAGCTCAAGTACTGGCCTGCGCGGCGGGCTGCATCTCGGTAGATACCGGTTTGTCACACCTAAGTGCGGCACTGGATAAACCTAACATTACTCTGTTTGGCCCAACTGATCCCGGATTAGTTGGAGGCTATGGTAAATCTCAGCAGTCACTGCTGGCATCCAACTTTGCCCTAAATAATGCCGAAGTAGAGCCTGCAATCTTCAGATCGTTGCTACCGCAGACAGTCTGGCAAGAATTCACCAAGTTAATCAATAATTAAGTATCTCTAAGGATCATTAGTGTTTTTAAATCAGTCCATCCTGACTATCGCCAGATATTATGTCAGTTTTAGTGTGTTTTTATTTTTGGCGCTATCGGTATCATTTGATGGTAGTTACGGAATTACCGGGCCCATTATTATTTCCAGTTACTTGTTTTTGTTCAGCGCGCAAATCAGAACGCAAATAAACTTATCTACAGTCGAAAAAGGCTTAATAGCGGTACTGCTGATGTTTCTCGTTTCAGTGCTGTTAGAAGTTATCTGTTATGGGGTGCCTATATGGATGATAGATCCAGAAGGCAAAATTTTGCTGTTTGTTCCCTTAATCTTTTTATTAAATGCCGTCAGGGTCCCCTCTTCTGTAATTGTTATGGGAATTGGTGTGGGTGCTTTAGGTTTGTTTATCTTAGCGTGTTATGAAAGGTACTACTTAGGGGTAAATAGAATAGGAACCTCTATTAATCCTATACAGCTGGGCTATGTCGCCTTTGCTTATGCATTATTGTCTGTATTACTGGCGCCATATTGCTACGCCATGAAAGGTGCTATAGCTAGATGGGCTGCAATACTTTTGGTTATTTGCGGTGCCCTGGCGCTAATCACAGTAGTGTTTACCCAGACCAGAGGCGCACTAATATGTTTACCTTTGATGTTTATCATTTCCGGCTTTTATTATCGCCAGCACTTGCGACGATATGCAAAGCAGGCAGTAATCGGGGCTTGTTTATTAGCTGTGACTGGAGCAATGCTTATCCCGCAATCCAGTATCATGAATAGGTTGAATTCAGGGGTTGTCAACACCGAAAAATATTTCAGTGAAGGTAATGCCACTACTTCCGCTGGTATTAGACTGGAGTTGTGGAAAGCCGCTGTTTTAGTTTCTATTAAAAACCCAGTTTTTGGCGCAGGTGTTACTGAATATGTCGCCGAAAAAGAAGCCCTAGTAAAAGCGGGTAGGTTAGACCCTTCGGTCAATAAGTATACCCATTCTCATAATGCCTATGTATACGCGGCTGCACGCCGCGGAATTGTCGGTTTAATCATATTGCTGGCGCTGTTGTTTTACCCTGTTTATATAGGTCATAAACAGCAACAGCAAAGTAGTCAGAGTGCCAAAGCGCCTGCGGTAAGTTTGATCTTATTCGGTTGGTTTTTTGTCTTTGCCAATATTACCCAAGTGTTCTTCGCGCATAACAGCGGGATGATAATGTATACAGGCCTGTTGATTATTCTGGTCTCGCTGATGCTTAATAACAAATTAACATTTCGCCGCTGCGTAGAGTTTCTGGTCGCCATCAGGTTGAGTTTTGAATCTTTTGTGCATCCACATATACTGATCGGGTTGTTTTTTTATCGCCGTTTCAATGCTGTCATTGATGGTTTGAGCAAAGGCGGCCTTGTCATTGCTATCGCAGCTCGACACTTGTGTGAATTCCAGAATATAGCCGCTATTATCGGGTTTTCTATAGTGCGCCAGCATTAATACCGCTGAGTCGTTAAAGCGCACTAAGTTAGAAGTGGCGGTGATGGTAGAGGCGCACTGGCCAAAGAATTTGACAAAAACACAGCCTTTGCTGTTCAGGTCCTGATCCGGGGCAAACCATACACACTGGTTATCTTTGAGCTTTTTGATCACTAAGCGCATGTTTTTGCGCTCTATCGGTTGGCAGTATTTAGAGCGACCGGCGGTGATGGCAGTGTCGAGTAATGGATTGTTGTGTTTGCGGTATAAAGTGTTGAGTGGCGCATTGGTAAAAGAAAACAACAGGCCACCCAAATCTAATGTGCTAAAATGCGCGCCAACTAATACTACACCTCGCCCTTGGAGCAATGCTGCATCTAAGAGTTGCTGGCCGCGGATGTCAATTTTATCAGCAAACATCTCCCTGTCGCCATAATGCGCCCACGCGGTCTCCACTATGCCAATACCGTTGGCGATAAAGACCTCTTTGAGGAATTTTTTTCGCTGTTCAGGCTCTAGCTCTGGAAAACAAAGCTTAATATTAACTTCGGTGACTCTGCGTCTTTTCACTGCCAGCAGCCGCAGTAAATTCCCTAGTACAGTGCCTACAAATATGCCTCGTTTGAAAGAGAGTTTTGCCAGGGCGCGTACTAAGGATAAAGTGAGATAGGTGGGCCAATTTTTTTTTAGATCATTCACAGCTAGTTACATAATTAAGTTACAATTAAAAATCATTATATGCAGATGACAGGGTCGGCGCTATCACTAGTGTTGAAAACTTCATTTAGCGACAGATATCAAGATTAGAAGGTTGTTATACATTGAATTTGAATGCCTGGCAGATTTATAAGAGACTCCTAAGTTACCTGAAACCTTACCTGGGCTTTTTCCTACTAAGTATCTTTGGCTATATCCTCTACGCCCTAACACAGACAGCTTTCGCTGTGCTGATGGAGCGGATAGTGGCGGAAATGGACGCACCTTCTGCAAGCGCCTACATTTATTTGCCGCTGGCTATTATATCAATCACTGTTGCCCGGGGCGTTGGCGGCTTTATTGGTACTTACTGTTTGGACAGAGTCGCCTTCAGCATCGTTAATGAATTGCGCGGCCAAATATTCTCCTCCATTTTGCAGTTACCCAGACAAAAGTATCTGCAGCATGATAGCGGTCACTACCTGGCGATACTGATTTACAACGTCGAGCAGGTCACTGCGGCAACCACTTCCGCGGTGCGAACTCTGATACGCGAGGGTGCTACCGTCATTGGCTTGATTGGTTATTTGTTTTACTTAAATTGGCAGTTATCGCTATTGTTTTTCGCTGCAAGCCCTTTTATTGCCCTAGTGATCAGCTATGCTTCCAAGCGCTTTCGGCGCCTGGCAAAAAACATGCAGAACTCAGTCGCCGATATTACCCATAGGGCCACAGAGAGCTTGCAGGGAAATGAAGTTGTGAAAACCTATGGAGGCTATGATTCAGAGCTGCTGAAATTTCAGCAGGCCAGCGAGGACTTTAAACGACAGTCGTTGAAAATGACGGTAACTGCTTCACTAAATTCGCCTATTGTGCAGTTTTTAGTGTCATCGGCCCTGGCGCTTTTAGTGTTTGTCGCACTCTATCCAGGACTGATGCAGCCGATGGCAGCCAGTGAATTCATTGCATTTTTAATTACAGCAGGTCTTATTGCTAAACCGCTACGGGCACTGACTGAGATAAACGGACCACTGCAGCGAGGCATAACTGCGGCAAAGAGTGTTTTTGAGGTCATAGACTTCAGCGGGGAAAAAGATACTGGCAGCATCGATATCAGCAGAGCGGCAGGTAAGTTGGAGTTTAAAAATGTCAATTTTAGTTACGCAGAAGAATTGGTATTAAAAGATATAAATTTCACTGTGAATGCGGGAGAGACAGTGGCATTAGTCGGGCGTTCAGGCAGTGGTAAAAGCACCTTGGCCAATTTACTGCCGCGCTTCTTTGATCTCAGCAGTGGTGAGATACTGTTAGACGAAGTGCCGCTACAACAATACAAACTAGATAGCTTGCGCGAGCAAATTGGCATCGTTAATCAGCAAGTAGTGTTATTTGCCGACAGCATCAAAGCCAACATCGCCTACGGGAGTTTGAGTGCAAAAAGTGATGCACAAGTGCAGCAGGCGTTGGAAATAGCCAATGCCAGTGAATTCGTCGAAAAGTTGCCTCAGGGAATCGAAACTCAACTCAGTGAAAAAGGTCTGATGTTATCAGGGGGGCAGCGACAGCGCCTGGCGATTGCCAGAGCGGTGTTAAAAGACGCCCCGGTACTGATTCTGGATGAGGCGACATCTGCATTAGATAATCACTCTGAGCGCTATATCCAGCAAGCGCTGGAGAGAGTCATGCAAAATAGAACCACCTTAGTGATTGCCCATCGGCTGTCTACGGTAAAAAATGCCGATATTATTTTGGTAATGGACAATGGCGAAATAGTTGAGCGCGGCAACCATCAGCAATTGCTACAGCAAAATGGTTTGTATGCCCAGCTGTATCAGCAGGGCTTTGAGGAAGAGAGCGCGGTCAGTGAGTCATGTGAAACAAATAGTTAATTTTAGGAGTAATCATCTGTGCTTGATATAACCATGCCAGAATTTAACAAAACGAGTGTTTTAGTCGTGGGCGATGTGATGCTGGATAGGTATTGGCACGGGGCGACAGAGCGGGTCTCTCCCGAGGCTCCGGTGCCGGTGATTACCGTCAGCAAACAAGATGACAGGCCCGGTGGCGCGGCTAACGTGGCTTTAAATACAGCAGCCCTGGGATCGCGGGCCGTGCTGTTGGGAATTGTCGGTCAAGATGAAGCGGCGGCTGTGGTAGAGACACGTTTAAAAGCGGCAGGTGTCAGCTGTCACTTTTGTGTGGCAGAGACTGAGCCGACCATCACCAAACTAAGGGCTATCAGTCGCAATCAACAACTGTTGAGAATGGATTTTGAACAGCGTTTTTCCGACAGTTATGCAGCGCAAATTAGCAGTGCTTTAGCGGCGCAGATTGACCAGTCGGATGTGATCATCCTCTCGGATTACAACAAGGGCACTCTGGCGGATTGTCAGAGCTTGATCGCTATGGCCAAGGCTAAGGGCAAGCTAATATTAGTCGACCCTAAAGGCAGTGATTACCGTCAGTACAAAGGGGCGACGTTGTTGACCCCGAACATGACCGAGTTCGAGGCGGTGGTAGGTAAATGTCACACTGAAGAGCAAATAATTGAGCGCGGTACTGCGTTAATTGCAGAATTAGAACTTGAATGCCTGCTAATCACCCGCAGTGAAAAAGGCATGACCCTGCTGCAAAAGCAGGGGACAGAGGTGCACTTTCCAGCGCGAACCCATGAAGTCTTTGATGTGACCGGTGCCGGTGATACTGTGATCTCCACTCTGGCCGCAGCCCTTGGAGCCGGAACCCCAATGCAGCAATCTGTGGCTATTGCCAATATGGCAGCGGGTATTGCCATTGGCAAATTAGGTACTTATGCAATTAGTGGCCCTGAAATTAGAAAAGAAATCGCCGCCACTCAGCGCAGCGCTCGTGGGGTCGTCAACGAAGAGCAGTTAATGATAGCGGTTGAAGATGCTCGCTTAGCCGGGGAGAAAATAGTTTTCACCAATGGCTGTTTTGATATCTTACACGCAGGTCACGTCGGTTATCTGGAGCAGGCGCGGGGGTTGGGGCAGAGATTAGTCGTAGCAATCAACAGCGACCGCTCAGTTAAAGCGCTGAAGGGCGAGGGCAGGCCGATCAATAGCGAAGATCGCAGAATGGTGGTGCTCTCTGGGCTGGAAGTAGTTGATTGGGTAGTGTGCTTTGACCAACCGACACCTGAACATTTGCTGCAGCAAATACGGCCAGAAGTGTTAGTGAAAGGGGGTGACTACGGTATAGATGGGGTAGTGGGAGGCGACTTCGTGCGCAGCTACGGTGGCGATGTACAAGTGTTGTCACTGTTGGATAATTGCTCTACCACAGCCATTGTCGAGCAGATAAGAGAAGATAAACCTTAGTGAATCAATAGCTAATAATTGATTATCTTCACCTTGGTGCCAGGTGGCTGCTGTTTTAATTAGCAGCTATCTGAGTAAACGGGTGATGATCAATGATTATGTGCCCGTTCAAACAGAAAGATCGGAAATTGCCTGTTGGTATTTCTGTACATTGGCCCGTAAATTCTGTTCATTTATAGTGCCAATCACTGCACTACTGACGCCAGGCTGCGCAAATATCAGTTTTAAGCTGGACAGTATCGGGTCGGCGTATTGCTGTTTTTGTAGGTGTCCCGAGGCGAAGGCTTTCTTGATGAAAATGCCTTTATTGTGTTGTTGGGCGTACTCGATCACAGCCAGTTCCTCTGTCTGCACTAAGTTGTAAGTCACCATCGCACAGTCCGCCTGTTGCAGTGCAGCAATGCCGCCATCGATAGTTTTGGTAGACATGCCGATGGCGCGGACTTTCCCCTGTTGTTTAAGTTTAGTTAACGTTTGCAGTGCCAAATATTGCTCTATTATCTGTAAATCATCGCCGTTGGAGTGAATCATTACAATATCAAGATAATCGGTCTTTAAGCGCTGCAAACTGCGCTCTACACTCTCGGTAATCGCCCGCTCACTGAAATCATAATGTGACGCCCCGGTCAGCGGGTCAAACTCTTCACCGGCTTTGGAGCTGATGATCCACCGTTGTCGCTCTGCAGTTTTCAGTAACTGACCTAAGCGTTGCTCACTGTTGCCATAGGCGGGTGCGGTATCAAGCAAATTAATCCCTAGCTCGCGACAGATACCCAGTAGCTCAAGCACTTGCTGGTCGTCGGGAATAGTAAAGGCATTGGGGTATTTGACACCCAAATCACGGCCAATTTTGACTGTACCAAAACCTATAGGGCTAACGTTGACGCCAGTACTGGCTATGGTTGTGTATTTCATCGCCCGGTATCGCTCCAGGCAGGTGCACTGATTGGCGGCGACTTAATGCTGGCTGTTATCTCAAGGTCGGCCCGGTACTGCGCCTTTAGCTGTTGTTGGCTGAAAAGCTCGGAGACTTTATCGCCAAGGTCCGGAGTCAGTGCCAATTTGGTGGGCCAGGTAACCAGATAATTTTTTTCACTGTGGCAGTAAGCCGCATCCGGGCGACTCAGACCGCTCTGTTTTGGCTCGGCACGGCTGATGTGTAAGGTGCTCCAACGGGCGTTTTCTAACGTCACCCAGGGCAGTATTTTCGCAGTAAGTTCTTTGGCCGCGATAATTTGCTGTTGGCTGTCGCGCCCCATCCCCGTTTCGGCAATGTCGCCACCGTAGTACCAGGTATAGCTGCCATCGCTATTAATGTGATGGGTGATCGTTACCAGCGGTTTACTACTGGCGGCAATGCAGTGGGCATAAATAGGCAAATTAGTATTGTGCGTGACCATGGCCATGTGCAGGGGGCGCAATTGCATTTCAGGTTTGGACATTTTCAGCTGCTTCAGTATTGCTGCATTTCCCTGGCCAGCGGCAAATACAAAGCGTTGAGCGTTTATTTTAATGCCTTCTTTCAGGCAGCTGACAGCAGTGATGTTACCGGCGTGATCTCTATCCCATTGACAGTCAGCAGTGTCTATTTGCAGAATGCGCTGTCGCTGTTTCTCGCTGAGCACTTTTAGCAGCGAGGGAACGTCGAGTACAATTTCATTGAGTTTATATAAATTACCTTTGAAATCCGGGTGCGCAAAAACCTTCGGGTAATCATTTTTGTCGATGCTGTCGACGCGCCCGCTCATTGCCTTCTTGGCAAAAAATGAGGTGATTTTGGCGGCCAGTGAACCCTGAGACCACAAATAGTGTGCATCGCTAAGGGTCGTCACGCCCCGTAAATCCAGTTCGCCTTCACCTGTAAGGCAAGCTCTCCAACGTGCTGGCATGCCTTTGATAGCATCGGAGGCTTGGGACAAAACGCCATTAAGGGCATATTTGATGCCGCCGTGGATAATGCCTTGAGACTTGACGCTCTGGCCTGAGCCGATACTCTCAGCTTCCAATAACAGTACATCGTAGCCCTGTTTGCTGAGGGTGTTGAGCATCCATAGTCCTGCTATACCTGCGCCGACGATGACAATGTCAGTGTTCACTTCTCTCATATAAACTCTCTAATGCGCTTGTAAAAACAATGATTAACTCTTGCTACAGTGACGCTAATGTTAGCTGTCCGTGTTTAATAAGTAGCGGCTAAAGTCGGCCAGGTCTTCAAACACTAAAGTTGATTCGGGTAGCGCTATAGTGTCTAAAGTGCGCTGACCCTTACCCGTTTTTACCAGAGCAGCGGGCATGTCGAGCGCCCAGGCTGCCTGTAAGTCACGCAGCGAGTCTCCGACAAACCAGGCGGGTGCTTGTAGTTCTGTAAATTCGTCGAGTATTTGCTCTAACATGCCGGGCTTAGGTTTGCGGCAGGCGCAGTGATCATCGTCAAGGTGCGGACAAAAGACAATTTTATCAATTTTTCCGCCCTTTTCCTCTACCAGCTCAATCATCTGCTGATGCATTGACTCTAGCGTTGCCAAATCGTAGTAGCCGCGGCCAATACCCGACTGATTAGTGGCTACAGCAATTTTATAGCCGCCACGGGATAAATCGGCAATCGCTTGAATGCTGCTGGGAATCGCAATCCACTGCTGCAAAGTACGGATGTAGTTGTCTGAATCGAGGTTTATGACCCCGTCACGATCGAGAATGACTAGTTTGATAGACATCGTCAGATTAGCTTTGCTCAGCAGCTCTGCTCAGGGCGCGTCGATCGGCGTCCTCGCAAAGCCAGTGACCGGCAAAGATATGCGCCTCTTGTACACGTGCTGTTTCCGTGGCCGGAACAGCCAGTGTGTAGTCGGCAATGTCGATCAGTTTGCCACCGCTTTCACCTGTCCATGCCCAAGTGCTGGCGCCGATCCGCTGCGCAGTTTGGATGGCGTCTATGATATTTTCACTGTTTCCCGAGGTGGATATACCTATGATGATATCTTCGGGCTTGGCCAGTGCTGCGACTTGCCGACTAAACACTGTAGCAAATGAAAAGTCGTTGGCGTGGGCTGTCAGTAGTGAAGTATCAGTGGTTAGTGCGATGGCTGCCAGAGGTGCACGCTCGGCTTTGTAACGAACCACAAATTCGGTTGCTAAATGCTGACTGTCGGCGGCACTGCCACCGTTACCCATGAAGAATAGCTTGCCGCCAGCGGCAAAACACTGATCGATCTGTTGCGCTAACATTGCCAGCACAGATTCACACTGGGCCATTTTTTGAAACAGATCTTGGTGGCGTTGCAGTGCTTTTAGATAAGAGGACATGATAGCGATCAACCTTAATAAATTTAATGAAATTCTAACTGATCTGCTGCCCGGGATAAACTACAATAGCTACCAAAAGAAGCGTAATTAAGCAATTTGCTGGTGAAGTATCCCTTGAGAACTATCTATAGTTGTATTTTTTATTTCCTGACGCCACTAATGCTCTTTAAATTGTGGCTGCGCGGTCGAAAAGCTCCCGCCTACCGGCAGCGAATTGGCGAGCGTTTTGGCTTTGCCTCAAAAGTCTCAGATAACCCGCCACTGTGGGTACACGCAGTTTCCGTCGGCGAATGTGTCGCCATTGCCCCAGTGCTAAAACAGCTAATGACACTGTATCCGCAACTGACTATTCTAGTCACGACTTCTACGCCCACCGGGGCTGATCGTGTTGCAAAATTATTTGCGGAATACAATCAACTCTGGCATCAATACTGCCCGTATGATCAGCCGGGGTCTGTGGCTCGGTTTTTGCGTGCTCACAAGCCTTTAGGACTGCTGATTGTCGAGACAGAGCTGTGGCCAAATATGCTGGCGCAGTGTCACGGCAAAAATATCCCTGTGCTATTGGCGAATGCACGAATGTCAGACAAGTCCGCCAGAGGTTATGCAAAAGTGGCCGGCTTAACCGCGCAGATGTTGCAGCACTTGGATTTGCTGGTGGCCCAATACACGAGTGATGGTGAGCGTTTTCTAAACTTGGGGCTGGATGCAAAAAAATTATTGATCAGCGGCAGTATCAAGTTTGACCTGCAAATAGCAGAAAACACACTGCCGCAAGCGACTGAACTGCGCCGGCAAATAGGCAGCAGGCCAGTGCTGATTCTAGGCAGCAGTCACAATACAGAAGAGCTGGGTGTGTTAGAGTTACTGGCGGATTTGTGGCAGCAGTTTGCGGATTTGTTACTGATTATTGTGCCCAGGCATCCGGAGCGTTTTAGCGAAGTAGCAGAGCTGGCCCAGAAGTATTCAAAGCATGTCGTCAGGCGCAGTAGCGGGCAGTTCGATCCCCAGTGTCAGATATATATCGGCGATACTATGGGCGAATTGAGCATGTTATATGCAGTGGCAGATCTGACAATAGTGGGAGGTAGTTTTGTCGCGGTCGGTGGGCAGAGTCCGCTGGAGCCTGCCAGTGTCGCTAAAGGAGTATTGATGGGGCCGCAGCAATACAATTTCTCGGTGATTTGTCCGCAGCTAGAAGCCGCACAAGGGATGCTTAGCTGTAGTGATTACAGGCAACTTTTAAAGCAGTTGCAGCGGCTGCTGGCAGAGCCTGAACGGATGCAGGAAATGGGTTTGCGAGCAGAAAAATATTTTTTATCGCAGCGCGGGGCAACAACAATCCTGTTGCAACAAATACAGTCAGTTCTATTGAAAAAATAGTGTTGCAACGCGCTGGGGCTCAGCCAAGCTCGGACTTGGCCAGGGTAATTGACGACAACATCAAGTTTGCTGCTCAGTGATGAGATTGGCAAAAATATAGCATAGGGGTTTAACAGTGAAAATTTACAAACTATTATTGAAGCTGAGTGTCTTTACCAGTATTTTATGGCTCTCTGGTTGCGGTCAGAAAGGTCCTTTGTACCTGGAGGACAGCAGTGTAGAAAACACTGGCGGGCAAGTGATCGAACAACCCGCCAGCAACGAATAACAGCGATTATAGCCACTGATTATAGAACTGTGGTTGACAATGACCCCGTAGAGGCGATGAAGTAAATGGATAGTTTTGAGTACCGCGACAATAGACTCCACTGTGAAAATGTACTGCTGAGTAAAGTTGCAGAAGAATTCGGTACCCCGACTTATGTGTACTCAAGAGATGCCATTGAACTCGCCTACCTGGCGTATGCCAACGCCCTGCAAGGTCGCGATGATATGGTCTGTTTTGCGATTAAGGCCAATAGTAACCTTGCAGTACTAAACATATTGGCCCGTTTAGGCGCAGGCTTTGACGTGGTTTCCCAGGGGGAGCTGCAGCGGGTTTTGAAATCCGGTGGGTCTGCAGATCGGGTAGTGTTTTCTGGGGTATCTAAACAGTCCAGTGAAATTCGCTATGCCCTGAAGGCCGGTATTCACTGTTTCAACATTGAATCTGCAGCTGAACTAGAGCGCATCAATACCGTCGCTGGACAGCTGGCGATGGTGGCACCCATCTCCTTTAGGGTGAATCCCAATGTAGATGCCGGTACTCATCCTTATATCTCTACAGGTTTAAAAGAAAACAAATTTGGCATAGCGATTGAAGACGCCCCGCGTCTGTACCAGCACGCAGCCAGCTTAAGGCATGTTAATATCATTGGCATGGATTGTCATATCGGCAGTCAATTGACTGAAATAGCGCCGTTTATGGATGCGATGGATAAATTACTGGCGCTGATTGACGTCTTGGATACTCAGGGGATCAGCATTAAGCACTTGGACCTCGGCGGGGGCTTGGGAGTTTGTTACACAGATGAAGTACCACCGACCCCGCAACAGTATATTGACGCCGTATTAGATAAAATTGGCGACAGAGAGATAAAGTTAATTTTTGAGCCGGGTCGCTCTATCGTTGCCAACGCCGGGGTATTGCTGACCGAAGTAGAATATTTAAAACATAATGAAAGCAAGAACTTTGCGATTGTCGATGCAGCGATGAATGATATGTTGCGCCCGGCGTTGTATAGCGCCTACCTGGATATACTGCCGTTGCAAATAAGTGACAGCCAGGAGTGCCAAGAATACGATGTGGTGGGACCTGTGTGCGAAACCGGCGACTTTCTGGGAAAAGATCGTCAACTTAATATTGCAGCAGGAGACCTGTTGGCGGTGTGTTCAGCCGGTGCTTATGGCTTTACGATGAGCTCTAATTATAATACCCGTACCCGGGCGGCAGAAGTGATGGTCGATGACAATCAGAGCTACCAAATTAGGGCCCGAGAGACCTTTGATGACCTGATCAAAGGCGAAAAAATACTGCCCCAGAATTAGGGCAAGCCACTGCTAAGCAGTGAGCGAAAGGCAACCAACAAACAATATCTGGACATATAAATGTTATTACGTTTTACCAAAATGCATGGGTTAGGCAATGATTTTATGGTTGTTGATCTAGTCACTCAGCGCTATAAATTCAATTCGCAGATGGTAAAGCGTCTCGGTGATCGAAAACTGGGTGTTGGTTTCGACCAGTTACTCATTATAGAAATTCCCAGTGACCCCGATATGGATTTTCGCTATCGAATTTTTAATGCCGACGGCTCTGAGGTAGAACACTGCGGAAACGGTGCCCGCTGCTTTGCCCAGTTTGTCCGGGAGAAGCGTTTGAGTGTCAAGAAGCAGCTGAAAGTAGAGACTGCCAAAGGCAAAATGCTGCTAACTATTCGTGAAGACCGCCAGGTCGAAGTCGATATGGGGGCGCCGGTTTTAACACCCGCAGAGATCCCCTTCATCGCTCAGAGTCAGCAGATTAGCTATAGTCTGCAAGTGGCAGACCAGCAGTTAGAGATAACGGCTGTCTCTATGGGTAACCCTCACGGGGTGATAGTGGTCGACGATGTGCACACTACAGCAGTGGGGGAACTTGGCCCCGCTGTGCAGAGTTTGAGTTGTTTTCCCAGTGGTGCCAACATAGGTTTTATGCAGATTGTCAGCGAAACAGAGATAAACTTGCGGGTTTATGAACGCTCGGTCGGCGAAACTCTCGCCTGTGGCACTGGTGCCTGTGCCGCCGTAGTGGCAGGACGGTTGAGAGGACTGTTAGCTGAGCGGGTGAAAGTCAATGTGACAGGCGGTGCCCTGGAAATATTTTGGCGCGGTGGCTGCGAGGATCCTGTTATAATGACCGGACCTGCGACCAATGTATTTGAAGGAAAGATGTTTATATGAGTAAGTTAGATAAGCAAGTGACTGGCGAAAAGTTAACCCGGGAACAAGTGGCAGCGTTTTTGCAAAATGATCCAGACTTCTTCCTCGAGTATGAATATTTACTGGAAGTGCTGAGCGTCCCGCATCCATCGGGAGCCGCCATATCACTGGTTGAGCGACAGTCATCGCTGTTGAGAAATAAAAATAAAATGCTGACTGTGCATTTATCTGATTTATGTGATGCCGCCAGACACAATGATACCCAGTTCGAGAAAACCAAACGCATGGTACTGGCGCTGTTAGACGCGCAGACCCTCGATGACTTGGGAGGTGCTCTGGAGTCAACTGACCGTTAACAATCGACGTATGATGCCCAGGGAAATGGCCGGGATTGTCGAGCCGTTGATGCTTAGCTGTGAACCCAGTTGCGGTAATTTGTCTGCAGCAGAAAATCACTTCTTGTTCGAAGGTCGCTCCGCGATGATCCAATCCGCTGCTGTTATTCCACTGGTGCAGGGCGAGACTATCGGTCTGCTTGGAATTGGCAGCTACGATGCTGATTATTTTCAGAGCAGCCAGGGCACGCTATTTTTAAGTTATGTCGGTGAAGTATTGAGTCGGGTAGCGAGTCGAATATTGCATCAGCAATCAGAAAGCCCTGCATAAGTTTGACTGTAACGGGCTTACCCAAAGGCCGCTGAGAATTAACGATGGTCTCCTTTAAAGTTGACAAACAATTAGCGCTGCCGATACAGCAGTACTTACAACAGTTACAAAATGAAAGACGATTGGCCGAAAATACTCTAGTCAACTATCGTAGTGACTTGCACGCTCTGCTGCATTTTGTCGCCGATTATCGGATTATTAACTGGCGGCAATTAACCGCTAAACAGGCGCGAGCATTTATCAGTGATGCGCAGCGCCAACAGCTCAGCACTGCCAGCACTGCCCGATTAGTCAGTTCGATTCGCGGATTTTTCGATTACCTGCGCCGCCGACAAATAATCGACACTGATCTTTTGCTGGGACTGAAGTTGCCAGCCCCAGTGACTATCAAGAACCGCACTGCAACTATCGATCTAAAAGCGCTATTAGACTTCATAGTGGATGATTTCATCTCCGCCAGAGACCGGGCAATGTTAGCGCTGATTAGTTGCAGCGGCATTAAAGTGGCTGAAGTGGCGGCCCTGGATCTGTTCTCAGTGGACTTTGCCCGCAAAGCTTTGATTATTGATCGCCAAGGTCATCCCGCTGCCATCATAAATATCCCTGAAAATACTTTAGCCGCAGTTAAAAGTTGGTTCACCTATCGCTCCGGGCAGTTGGCTATTGAGCCGGCATTATTTATTGCAAAATCGGGACGTCGACTAAGCATCAGAGCGATCCAGCTGCGTATCCATACCAGAGGGCGAAAGATGGGGCTGCTCGGGCTCAATGCCAATCAGTTACGACATCAGTATAGCCAGCAATTAATGGCCGCAGAGGTTAATATAGAGACTATCAGCCAGCGTCTGGGCAAGGCAGTTGGACCCAGCCGTCAGCTGACAGAGCAAGCCGGTGACATAAAACGGCTATTAGCCAGTTATAATCAAACCCACCCCAGAGCCAAAAAGCGATGAGAACACTATGATAAAATGTCTGACTTTCGATTTAGATGACACCTTGTGGGATGTCGCGCCTGTTATCAAAAACATGGATTTAAAACTCTACCAGTGGCTGGCAGAGAATGCCCCCGACTTTACTCAGCAGTTCGATATTGGAAATTTTGCTGTACTACGTGCTTATGTGGTCGCCGAGTTTCCTCAGATAGCCCACAGTGTCACTAGCATCAGGTTGAAGTGTCTGGAAATAGGATTGTCCCGTGCAGGATACTCACCACAACAGGCTCTGCAGTTGTCTAAAGAAGCCTTCGCAGTGGCGATAGTGGCGCGTCAGCAAGTGACATATTTTCCCTATGTATGGCAAGTTCTGGACCAACTCAAGGCGCAGGGATATAGCATGGGGGCGATTAGCAACGGCAATGCCGATATTCACAAAGTGGGCTTGAGTAAGCACTTTGACTTCCAGTTTAACGCCCACGAGGCGGGGGTTGAGAAACCAGATCCGGGAATCTTTAAGTTGATGTTAGAGCATCAGCAGCTAGACCCTGAACAAGTGATCCATATTGGCGACAACCCTATCGCCGATGTGCTTGGGGCGCAGCAGCTGGGGATGGCTACTATTTGGGTCAACGTGTTACCGCAACAGTGGTCGCACGAGTTTCAGGCAGACCAGCAGATCAATTGCATCAGTGACCTGCCGGCAGCGGTTGCCAGTATTGTGGCAGCGACTGGTTAAGTAGATGCAGAGCCTGGGCGATTAAATAAAATACTCCAACAGGTCATTGAGAAACAATGAGCCCTGTCGGGTCGGGGTGATTCTATCACCCACCTTTAGCAGACCTTTAGCAGTGGCTGCCTGCAACTGAGATTCAATGCTGGTTAACGGCTGTCCGGTGCGCTGGCTATAATATTCAGCGGGAGTGCCTCCCGTTAATCGCAGGGAATTCATCATAAATTCAAAGGGGAGCTCATCAGCGGTAATGATGTTTTGCCCCCCCAGAGGATCAAGACTCTCAAGATAAGCTTTAGGGGAGCGTTTCTTCCAGCGTCTGACTATTTCTAAAGCCCCAGTCTTCTCTTCGTAAAAGCTCAATTTGCCGTGGGCACCGGCACCTATGCCAAAGTAATCGCCGAACTGCCAGTAATTGATGTTGTGTTGTGCCTGGGAGTTTTCCTTTGCGTAAGCAGAGATTTCATACTGGTTAAAACCGGCACTCGCTATCAGCTCCTGCCCCTGCTGTTGTATATCCCATAAGCTGTCTATATCCGGGAGCGTTGGTGGGCGGATATGGAACTCAGTATTGGGCTCAATTGTGAGTTGGTACCATGATAAATGATCGGTCCCCAGAGCAATGGCAGTGCTTAGATCTTGCAGTGCCTGTTGCGGGCTCTGGTTGGCGAGGCCGTGCATCAGGTCAATATTAATGTGCGCAAAGCCGATCTCGCTGGCGGCACTAATATCAGTATTAAAGCTCTGCACCCCGATCGACAGACGGGTGACACCCGCGGCTTTGAACCCGGCAAAGCGCTCGCGCTCAAACGTTCCGGGGTTGGCCTCCATGGTTATTTCGATATCGCTGCTAAAGGGGACAATCTGTTGCGCGCCGTTGAGTATCTCGGCAATTGCGTTGGCACTGAACAGGCTAGGAGTGCCTCCACCGATAAAGATACTACTGATCTCGCGCCCCTGCGCGGCGTTTTTTTCAGCGCTCAAATCGGCCAGCAGAGCTTTCACATACTGCTGTTCGGGAATCTCCCCGCGCACCGCATGGGAGTTGAAGTCACAGTAGGGACATTTGCGGATACACCAGGGGATATGGATATACAGAGCCAGCGGAGGCAGGGTTTGCGGTTCTGACATTAGCGTAAATAGTTATCGATTAAAGTGACAAAATCGGCGACCGCCTGACCGCGGTGGCTAATGTTATGTTTTTGCTCTGCACTGAGTTCAGCAGCCGACAGCGATCGGCCATCAAGCAGGTCGGGATCCACTAAAAAAAGCGGGTCATAGCCAAAGCCAAACTCTCCTCTTGCAGAGGTGAGGATACTGCCCTCTAATGTTCCCTGACAAACAAGCGGGGTAGGGTCTTTTGCATGGCGCATAAACACTAAAGCACAGCGGTATCTGGCGGTTCGCTGTGCGTTAGGCACTTGCTCTAACTGGCTCAACAGCTTGTTATTATTAGCAGTATCGCCTGCACCTGAGTACCTTGAAGAGTATATCCCCGGTGCTCCTAAGAGTGCATCAACCTCCAGGCCTGAATCGTCAGCGAGTGCAGGCATGCCGGTAGCTGCACAGGCGTGGCGGGCTTTGAGGATAGCGTTTTCCACAAAAGTGAGCCCGGTCTCGTCGGCGTCGCTCACTTTAAATTCGCTCTGTGGCAGAATCTGGATGTCCATGGCGGAAAATATTTCACTGAACTCTTTTAACTTGCCTTTGTTTGAGCTGGCCAACACTATCTTATCTATCATTTATTTCTCTATATGGAGTGTATACATTTTTCAACTGCAGAAATACTGAGCTACTCGACGTAAAATTTTTGCGTTAAGTTGACGGCAATGGGCTGCTTGTTTGGATCGGGTTGAACCGCAACCTTAAAGTTCATCACTTCTTCATTGGCGAAGCGAAAGCTAGCGATGTAATAAACAGCTTTTCCCTCTGCAATAGTGACAAATTCTAATTGCTGTTGCTGGCCTAATAAGTTTTCTACTGTGCCGCTGTTAAAGCTTTTCACTGCGCTGCTACTGCCATCGGCATTTTTGGCGAAGACTGAAATATTTAACATTGCAGTGTATTTACTGCGCACTAGTTTGTTCTTTTTTGCGGCGTCCGCATCTATTACAGTACTGTTAAAAGCATTGTAATGGATTATATAATCAGGGGTTTCTACGGTTTGCTGAGCCATAACTGCAGTGCTGAACATCAGCAGGAAGATGGCATTGAAAAGCGTTTTCATGATATTTCTCCGATCCTGAATTCATTGCTGAAAACTGATTTAGATGTGCTTGCAGCAATAGATTAAAAGCTCAGCCTCGAAAAGCTGTGGCATAGTTATTCGATAACTGCTCAATTATGCGCTTTAGCCGTTAAAATCGCTCTACTAAATTCTAGTATTGGCAAGCGCGCTGCAGATTTGACCAGCACCTTGAGGGAGCTGGTCATTGGTATCCATTTAAATAAATGGGCGCAGTTGCGATTGTATTAATTGAATGGAGATAATGATAACTATCGGAGATAAGTCAAAGCCGCCAATCGGTGGGATAACTTTTTGCATCAATTTATAAAAGGGTGCGGTGACTTGCATAATCAGTTGGGGAGCAGGGTGAGGGCTACCGGGGGCAACCCAGCTGATGATGACAGAGCCCAGCACCGCGTAGAAAATGATATCCAAGAAGGTGTACAGCACTCCGGCGGAAGCCAGTATGCTTATCCATAGAAACGGGATAGCGTGGCTTGATAGCAGATAGATAAACAGTGCTTTAAGCAGTAGGGCAAAGACCACCGGGGATAAATCGGTATTGGCTATTTGCGGAATCATTTTTCGAAATGGGTTAATTACCGGCTGGGTTATACGTACTACCCCCTGAGAGATAGGATTGTAGTAATCGGCGTGGACGACCTGCAAAATCACCCGCAGCAGTAATATAAAAATGTAAAGATCGCCTAAGGTGCGAATAATTAATAAAAGAGGGTTTGCTTCCATCGGTAAACTGCCTAATTAGTTATGGGTCTGAGTTAGTCCGGGAAATACCAACAATCCAGAGATATTTCTGAGTTGCCAGTGTTTTCCAAGATAAAGTTTAGCATTCAATAAGGCTAAATGTGTGGAAATAACAGGTTCAAGCCAACTCTATGGCCAATTCTTTAGATCTATTGATGTTAGCCTGCATACCAAGTTCAATAATTTCTGCAAAACCTGCTGCTTGGAAACTCAATATAGCTTGCTCGGTAGTCCCTTTAGGTGAGGTTACTCTGCGCCTGAGCTCCGCCGGTTGAACATCGCTCTGCTGTGCTATAGCTGCAGCCCCACTGGCGGTCTGTAATGCCAGTTGCTCGGCAACCTCTCTGCTCAATCCCTGTTTAATGGCCGCGTCGATCATAGCTTCCATCATCAGGAAAAAATAAGCGGGTCCCGACCCCGATAGCGCTGTTACTACATCTAATTGATCTTGCGTATCGACCCAAACAGCCAATCCAGTATTGGCGATGATTTGCTGGGCGAGTTGCTTTTGTTTGTCACAGACTCCCTCATTTGCCCACAGAGCACTGGCACCCAACTGAACCAGCGCGGGCGTGTTGGGCATGCAGCGCACGACTGGCAAATTACCGCCTAGCCACTGCTCAATACTGCTGGCACTGATACCTGCTGCTACCGAAATGATTAGTGGCTGATGCTGTTGTGCCGCGCTGGCAAGAGGGGCTATGACAGACTGCATAAGTTGCGGTTTTACCGCCAGTACCACAACGTTTGCCTGTGCCATGGCCCAGGCATTATCAGTGCCAATTTTAATTCCCAGCTCGGCCAAATCGGCTAACTTTGCCAGGTCTCGCCCCGTGGCAATAATTCGCTCTGGGGGGTAGCCATTTTTCAACATGCCACCAAAAATAGCCCTGGACATGTTACCGGCGCCGATGAAGGCAATAGTCGCTTGCATAATAACTCTCTTTGAATTGATCGCTGATTAAGCGGGTGTATTAGGGTAAATTCTCGGACCAAACAGTGCTGTTCCCACCCTGACAATAGTGGCCCCTTGCTCTATGGCCGGGACAATATCAGCAGACATTCCCATAGAGAGTGTATCTAGGCTCGGATACTGTTGTTGACAGTCGGATAATAACTGCGCCAGTGCGGCAAAAGCTTGTTGTTGTTCGACTGTTACTTGTGTGGCTCTTGGAATGGCCATTAAACCGCGCACTTTAAGTTGAGGCAATTGTGAAATTTGTCCTATCAGCGCTGCCGTTTCTTCAATGCTACAGCCCGCTTTATTGGCTTCGGCCGAAATGTTAACTTGAATGCAGATATTCAACGGCGGCAAGTGTCCAGGGCGCTGTTCAGCCAATCTTTTGGCAATTTTTAGTCGATCAACACTGTGTACCCAGTTGAAGTTCTCAGCGATTGCGCGGGTCTTATTTGATTGTATTGGTCCGATAAAATGCCAGATCAGAGGTAGCTGTGAAAGTTCTGCTATTTTATCCAGCGCTTCCTGCAGGTAATTCTCGCCAAAATGAACCTGTCCTGCGCAATGTAACTCGCGCAGCTGCGCAGCAGTTCTGGTCTTGCTAACGGCCAGTAATTGCACCTCGTCGATGGATCGGTTTGCGCTTAGGCAAGCATCGGTAATAGCTGTGCTAACCTGAGTTAAATTGTTTGCTATGCTTATCATATGTCGTCTGTTCAGAATCTTGATTGGCCAATGAGTTTTTATCTATTAATCACTGTAACTCTGTGATTTTAAACCTTAGTATAGGCGATGTTAAGGTGCATACGAATAAGTCCGGTATCTTTTGCGGGGCTTATTCGCATGTTCCCTGGTAAATATGTGCTGATGCTTTGACGTCTGGGCGCTGTATTTTAAAATAAATTACGAGAATTTAAGCTATGGATATTACAGAGTTATTATCTTTTTCCGTGCAACAAAAAGCATCAGATTTGCATATTACCGCGGGATTACCGCCAATGATACGTGTTGATGGTGAAATCCGCCGAATAAAAATGGACTCCCTGGAGGACAAGGAAGTACAGACGCTGATATACGACATAATGAGCGATAGAGTACGAAAAGATTACGAGGAGAACTGGGAAGCTGATTTTTCTTTTGAAGTGCCGGGGCTGGCGAGGTTTCGTGTCAATGCCTTTAACCAGAACCGTGGAGCGGCGGCAGTGTTTCGTACTATCCCCAGCGAAATACTCTCTATGTCAGACTTAGGAATGGGAAAAATTTTTGAAACGCTCTCCAATAAAGCCCGCGGTCTGGTATTGGTAACCGGTCCCACAGGGTCAGGTAAGAGCACCACCTTGGCGGCGATGGTTAATTACATCAACGAAACCCGTGCCGACCATATTTTAACCTTAGAAGACCCGATAGAATTTGTTCACGAAAGTAAAAAAAGTTTGATCAACCAGCGGGAAATCTCCCGTGATACCCGCAGTTTCAGCGCAGCTCTACGCTCGGCACTGCGTGAAGATCCGGATGTGATTCTGGTGGGAGAGATGCGAGATTTGGAAACTATCCGCCTGGCTATATCCGCCGCTGAAACGGGCCATTTAGTGTTCGGTACACTGCATACAACTTCTGCGGCAAAAACCATGGACAGGATCATAGATGTTTTTCCAGCGGGGGAAAAATCTATGGTCAGAGCTATGCTCTCAGAATCCCTGGAGGGGATAATATCGCAAACGCTACTGAAAAAAATCGGTGGCGGGCGAGTGGCGGCGCATGAAATATTGATCGGCACTCCGGCAATCCGCAATTTAATTCGCGAGGCAAAAAGTGCCCAGATATACTCTTCTATTCAGACCGGATCCGCTGTAGGTATGACCACTTTAGACCAGTCTCTTACCCAATTAGTGCGCAATGGCATGATCTCCCGTGAAGCCGCCAGAGAAAAAGCGAAAGTCCCCAGTGCTTTTTAAGGCTGAAGCCAGTAGTTAAAGTCAGTTTAGCTACTGCTAGTGTCGCTTGCTTATTTTTCCCTGAAGAGCATTGATGGCTTGATAATATATGTATTTAAGTTAGATAAAAGTCTTCTGGGTACTGTAGGATATTAGTTTGTTGATGAACAGGGAGTTTGTCGCGGGGTAATAAATAGCTGCGTAAATATAAGGTCAATCTGTGATTCTTAATGATTTGTTAGAAGAAATAGTCAAGCAAAAAGCCTCAGATTTGTTTTTAGTCACTGATGCCAAGGCGAGCATCAGAGTCAGTGGTGAATTGGTCGCTGTTTCAGAGCAACCGCTGAGCGATGAGCAAGTACGGATGTTGGTCCACAGTGCGATGAACACCCGCCAGAGAAAAGAATTTGAGCAGACACAAGAGTGTAATTTTGCCATAAGTGTCGATATTGGCCGCTTTAGGGTAAGTGCTTACTACCAGCGCGGGACCCCAGCTATGGTGCTGAGGCGTATATACACTGAAATACCTTCACTGGAAGAACTGCATTTGCCCGCTCTGCTTAAAGAGCTCTCCCTGTCAAAGCGCGGTTTGATTTTATTTGTTGGCGCCACCGGCACTGGCAAGAGTACTTCACTCGCCTCTCTGATAGATTACCGCAATGCCAACAGCGCTGGACACATCATTACTATTGAAGACCCGATTGAGTTTATGCACTCGCACAAGCAGAGTATTATTACCCAGCGAGAAGTCAGTATCGATACAGACTCTTTTGAGCAGGCACTGCACAACAGTTTACGCCAGTCTCCGGATGTCATTCTGATGGGCGAAATACGCAATTTAGAGTTAATGCGCTATGGTTTAACGTTCGCGGAAACCGGTCAGCTGTGTCTGGCCACCTTACACGCCAATAATGCCGACCAGGCGCTGGCGAGAATTATCAACATGTTTCCCGCGGAGTATCATGAGAAATTGCGCATGGAGCTGTCGGTGAATTTAAAAGCCATTATTGCGCAGCAGTTAATCCCGGCGAAAAATGGTGAGGGCAGACGGGTGGCAACTGAAATACTACTTAATACCCCGTTGGTGGGCGAGTTAATTAGTAAAGGTCGCTTTGGCGATATCAAAGATGCGATGAAGAAATCCTCTAATCTGGGCATGCAGACCTTTGATCAGTCTCTGTACCAGCTTTACCTGCACGGTGAAATCAGCTATGAGTCCGCGCTCAGTCATGCTGATTCTGCGAATGATTTACGACTGATGATTAAATTGAGTGTCGATACTCAGATAGACGCTGCAGTGACAGATTACCAATTCTCACTGCAGGATGATTACCCCAAATAGATACCCGCAAAAGCTTATTTCATACTCAGTGCAATACGCTTTCTCTGAGCATCCACTTCTAGCACTCTTACCTGCACTATTTGACCTGTCTTGACTACACTGTGCGGGTCTTTAACAAATTGATTGGCCAGCTGGGAAATATGTACGAGGCCATCTTGATGCACACCTATGTCGACAAAAGCGCCAAAATTGGTGACATTAGTGACTACCCCTTCAAGCTGCATGTCATTGGCCAGGTCATTGATGGTAGTGACATCGTCAGCAAAATTGGCAGTTGTAAACTCGGGTCTGGGATCGCGTCCGGGTTTCGCCAGCTCGGCAATAGTATCTACCACGGTATAGCGGCCATATTGGTTGCTTAATTGTTCAACATTAAGCTGTTGTAGCAACTCCTGGTTACCGATTAACTGAGCGCTGCTGGCCTGCACACTGGCAGCCATTTTCTCTACCAGATGGTAGCTCTCCGGATGGACGGCACTATTATCCAGCGGCTGAGCAGCGTTATCTATCCGCAGAAAAGCGGCGCACTGTTGATAGGCTTTCTCCCCCAGTCTTGGGACTTTAAGCAGTGCCTGGCGATTGTTAAAGGTGCCGCGCTGCGCACGCATGTTAACAATGTTTTCAGCGATACTTTGGTTAATACCTGCTACTTGGGTCAACAACTGCACTGAGGCGCTGTTTAAATTGACGCCGACTTTATTGACACAGTCCTCAACCACCGCAGCCAGCTTTAACCCCAGCGCCTTTTGGTTGACATCGTGCTGATACTGGCCGACACCTATTGCCTTGGGCTCAATTTTTACCAGTTCTGCCAGCGGATCTTGCAACCGTCTGCCAATGGAGATGGCGCCGCGAATGCTGACGTCTACATCCGGAAATTCGTTGCTGGCGAGCTGTGATGCTGAGTACACAGAGGCGCCCGCTTCACTGACCAGTACTTGAGTGAAAGCGATTGATGTGTGACTCTGCAGTTCTTTGACTAATTGCTCGGTCTCCCGGGAGCCAGTGCCATTGCCGATACTGATCAGGGCAACTGCATATTTTTCCACTAACACTTTCAAGCTGGCTAATGCGTTTGTCCACTGTTTTTGCGGGGCATGTGGATAAATTACTGACTCTGCTAGCAGCTCGCCATTAGCGGCTAAAACGGCAACTTTCACACCACTGCGCAGCCCAGGATCCAGCGCCAAAGTGATTTTTTGTCCCGCAGGGGCCGCCATCAATAAATCGGATAAATTTTTCGCAAACACATCGATAGAGTTTATTTCAGCGCGCTCGCGCAATGCTTTAGACAAATCACTTTGCAATTGCGGTTGCAGTTTATCTTGCCAGGCATGCTCTGCCAGTTGTCTGAGCCAGTAATCCTGAGTTCGCCGCTTACTCAAATCCAGCTGTTGTTCTATTAATCGCTGCGGATAAAGTAAATTATGCGCAGGAGGCAATATCGCCAGTTTTAACACTCCCTCTTTAATACCGCGAAAGACTGCCAGCGCCCGGTGCGCTGGTACTTTGTTGAGTGCCTGAGAGTAGTTAAAATAATCGCGAAACTTACTCTGCTGATCCGCTTTACCGCGTTTCGCTTTGACTTCTAACAATGCGTTGGTATTTAACCATTGGCGCAACAGACCAAGTAGTTTTGCATCATCAGCTAAGCGCTGCATGAGTATCTGTTCGGCTCCGTCAAGTGCATCTTCTACGTTGAAAATATTTTTTTTGCCGTTGAGGAACGACTTGGCGATATATTCCGGATTGACACTCTCATCGGCCATTAAGGCATCCGCCAGGGCTTCTAACCCGGCATCTATGGCAGATTGCGCTTTAGTGCTACGTTTAGCTTTATAGGGCAAGTACAAATCTTCAAGGGCGGTTTTATGTTGACAGCTGTCGATTGCGTTTTTCAGTGCCTCAGTGAGCATTCCCTGCTGCGCGATACTTTTTAAGATGCTCTGCCTACGCTGCTGCAGTTGTCGCAGATACTCCAATCGCTCGGCCAGCTGGCGCAATTGTATATCATCCAGGGCGCCTGTAGCTTCTTTGCGGTAGCGAGCGATAAAAGGCACAGTGTCGCCCTGATCGAGTAGTTGTATGGTTGCCTCTACCTGGTGTTTCTTTATCTCTAATCCGGTTGCGATCTGTTGAGCTATATCCATTGCGACTTGTTCCAAAATACCGATAATACAGAGCTGGGAGTATAAACCGCAGTGGGCAACTTGTGATAATTATTCTGCCGCCTACAGGCAAACTCTTTATTCCAGTTATTCCAGTAAATTAGACAATCGCGTAGTATATAGGCACATTTTTGTCTGTCAGGTGTTAGTCCATCGATGTTTAAGCGCTCATTTATAACGATACTTTTGACCATAGGGCTAGTTTTCCTGCTCAGCTTAATTTCTGAGTACTCTCAGAGAAATGCCATCAGCGAATTACAGCAACGTACCCATGCCGACCTGAATCGCTACATCTTGACGATGCGGCAAAAACTGGCGCGTTTTCGTGACATACCGCAGCTGTTATCAAAGCACCCCGATTTAGTACGGATGCTGCGTGTACAGGCCAATTCAAATGATTTGCTGCGAGCCAATCGTCTGTTGAGCGAAATCAACCGAATACTCGGCACGCGCGACAGCTATCTGATGAATGGCGATGGCCTGACCGTCGCCTCCAGTAACTGGGCCAGCCAACGCTCATTTATAGGCGGCAATTTCAATTACAGACCTTACTTCAAAATCGCCATCGCAGGTGGCTTAGGTCAGTATTTTGCCTTGGGCACAACCTCCAAAAGACGCGGTTTTTTCTACTCTTATCCGGTGCGCCATAAAGAGCGCATCCTCGGGGTCATAGTGGTTAAAATTGATCTCAATGAAATAGAGAGGGACTGGAACGAAAAAGATATTAAGTTACTGGTTTCTGATGAAGACGGGGTGATTTTTATTTCCACCCGTAAAGACTGGATATTTAAAACCTTAAAGCCACTGGCAGCTGATGATTTACAGCGCATTGAGAGCAGTAAGCGCTACCTTGACAAGAAACTAGTGCCCTTAAATATTACCCAGTGGCAGCCCAGCGGTAAAAACAGCCAGATAATCACGTTGAGCGAGGCCGATGGCAGTAAAACAGAGCAGCAGTATCTGATGCAGTCGGGCATAGTCGGCAACAGTGATCTTAATGTCTCTATTTTAGCGGACCTGGAGAGCGTGCAGCGACAAGTACTTGCAACCCTACTCTATGTGGGAACTGTGTACATTGCCGTGGTTTTGTTGGTGATGGTAATCATTGCCAGGCGCAGAATCGCTAAACAGCGCAGTCAGTTTGAACTGCGCGAATTACAGGCACTGGAGAGCAGTGAAGCTAAAGTTAAAGCGATTATCAATAACACTTGGGCCGGATTGATTACCTTAGATACTAAAGGTTGTATCGAGTCGATGAACGTCACAGCACAAAAACTATTTGCCTACACCGAAGATGAATTAACCGGCAGGGAATTCTATCAGCTGTTGTTAGATGTTGATCTACAGCTATATTTGCAACAGATCGATCAGCAGCGCTCGTCCAGCGTAGAAACGCTGATAGCGGGGAGAGTGCTCTGTGGCGACAACAGGCAAGTACCGATTGAATTTGTGGTCGGGAAAATGCGTCAGCAAGGGGATTTGAATTTTTTGATCACAGTGCAGGATATTACTGAGCGCAAAGAGTACGAGGCGCAATTAGATCAATCCAGACAATTACTTGAAAGTCGGGTAGAGCAGCGCACTCTTGAGCTGACCAATGCCAATGAGCGCTTGTTAAAAGAAATTAAGCAACATAGCCAGACCCAAAATGAGTTAATTCAAACCGCCAAGCTGGCTGTTATAGGTCAGATGTCAGCGGGCATCAATCATGAGCTAAATCAGCCATTGATGGCTATACGTGGCTATGCGGATAATGCCAGAAAATTTCTAAAGTTGGATAAAGAGCGTACCGTGGATGAGAATTTAGATGAAATTGCCCAACTGACCGAGCGTATGGCCAAGATCTTACACCCGCTAAAGGAGTTTTCTCGCAAGAGTAGTGGTCAGCCTCAGCGGGTACCTGTATCTGCGTTGCGCGCCGGAGTACTGGCAATTTTATATCCACGACTAGAAAAATCTAAGGTTGAAGTTGACTGGCCCGAATCGCAACAAGATCACTTTGTCTCAGGGGACTTACTGCGTCTGGAGCAAGTGATGGTGAATTTGATTGCCAATGCGATGCAGGCGGTCGAGGCCGAGACTGCACCAAAAATAGTGATCGCTCAACAGTTAACGAAAAATCGGCAATTGCTAATCAGTGTTCGTGATAATGGCCCCGGAATTGATGAAGAAAAGCTAACACAGATATTTGAACCTTTCTTTACCACCAAAAAAGAGGGGCAGGGCCTGGGCCTAGGGCTGTCGATCTCACAGCGGATCATTGAAGATGTCGGCGGTCAGCTATCAGCGAAAAATTATAACAGTTCTGATTCTCAATCCCCGTTCGGGGGTGCTGAATTTAATGTACTGCTAAACACAGGATCTAAGTAAAAGATGCAGCAGCCCAAAGATAATAAGTTTTCTAACAAAGTGCTATTAGTAGACGACGAAAAGTCTATACGCATGTCACTGGCGCAGAGCATCGAACTGGCAGGTTTCGAGGTCATTACTTGCGCCAGTGCAGAGGCTGCTCTTGAGCAGCTGCGGGCGCAGTGGGACGGGGTGATAGTGTCAGATATCAGTATGCCGGGGATGGATGGTTTGACCTTGATGGGGCAGATATCCAGCATTGACAGCGAAATTCCGATGATTCTAATGACCGGCCATGGGGATATCTCTATGGCGGTGTCGGCGATTCAACAGGGTGCCTACGATTTTCTGGAGAAACCTTTTTCCCCTGACAAACTATTGGATGTGATTCGCCGGGCCAGTGAAAAGCGCGCCTTGAGCTTAGAGAATCACCGACTGCGCAACGAGCTGGAAACGCAAGTGGCCCTGGGGCCGAGAATCATTGGTAACAGCGCTGAAATAGTACAGCTGCGCCGTTTAGTGGGCAGTGTTGCAGACGCCCCGACAGATATCTTGATCGAGGCGGAAACCGGTACCGGCAAAGATCTTTTGGCGCGCTATATCCACGAGCACAGTAACAGACGCGAGCATAAATTTGTGGCGATCAACTGTGGGGCTGTGCCCGAGAGCCTGATTGAAAGCGAGTTGTTTGGCCATGAAAAAGGTGCCTTTACCGATGCCAAGGCGCGGCGTATCGGCAAGTTTGAATACGCAGATGGCGGTACCGTATTTCTGGATGAAATTGAGAGTATGCCGCTGGCGCTGCAGGTCAAATTACTCAGAGTTATCGAGGATCGCAGCATAGAGCGGCTTGGCTCGAATGAATCTATAAACTTGGATTTACGGATCATAGCGGCCACCAAAGTCGACCTTAAAGCACTGGCTGAGCAGAGGTTATTCAGAGAAGATTTATATTATCGGCTAAACGTGGTCAAAGTTACAATACCGCCGCTGCGCCGTCGAAAAGAAGATATCCCGCTGTTGTTTCAGCATTTCTCGATCATAGCTTCCACCCAATACGGTCGCGATGTAGAAGAGTTGTCCCGGGAGCGGATGGCGGCTCTGATGAGTCATGACTGGCCCGGTAATATCCGAGAGTTGCGGAACATTGCCGAGCGCAATGTGCTGTTAGGTGAGAATTGCACGTTCGACTTTGACAATAAATTGATCCCCCAGGAGCAGTCGGGTCTAAACTTGGCTGAGCAAGTGGCGCAATTTGAAAAGATGCTAATCCATACCGAGTTGGGAAAATGTGGTGGCTCTGTTCAAGATACGCAAAATAGCTTGGAGCTGGCACGCAAAACCTTGTATGACAAAATGAAGAAATACGGATTAGATAAGAGCGATTATAAGCCCTGAAGCCCTGAAGCCCTGACGCAAGTGGGCATTGCAGTTGAAAAAATGCTAATCCATACCGAGTTGGGAAAATGTGGTGGCTCTGTTCAAAATACGCAAAATAGCTTGGAGCTGGCACGCAAAACCTTGTATGACAAAATGAAGAAATACGGATTAGATAAAAGGGATTACAAGCCCTAACTCACTGACTTGATACCGATATTATCTTTTGGAATATTATATTCCATATTGTAATACGTTGTTTTTAATGAAAAAATATTGTTCTTATGCTTTGTCTTAGTTATATCTAGCAAGCGCTTTGCAACGACTAAGAGATCATAAGCTATGACAGATTTATCCACTGCTACTGCAGGATTAACCGCTAGCAGAGAAGAAAAAGATTTATTGGGCCAGGAAAAAGTACCAGAGTCGGCCTATTACGGTATTCAGACTCAGCGAGCCCTGCAAAATTTTGACCTCAGCGGTGTGCCTCTCAATCACTTTCCAAAATTAGTGAATGCTTTAGCAATGGTGAAACTCGCCTGTGCCAAAGCGAATGCCGATCTGGGATTGTTGTCAGCAACTAAGCTAGCAGCCATCGAACAGGCAGTGGCGTGTATTTTGGCGGGGCAGTACCACGGTGAATTCGTGGTGGATATGATTCAGGGTGGTGCCGGAACCTCCACCAACATGAACGCCAATGAGGTGATTGCCAACATCGGTCTGGGGTTTCTGCATAAAAGCAGAGGCAGTTATCAATATTTGCATCCCAACAATGACGTCAATATGTCGCAATCGACCAACGATGCCTATCCCACCGCTGTGCGCCTTTCTATCTTACTACAGCACAGTGAATTAGTCGGTTCGCTGTCGCAGTTGCGCGATGCTTTTGCCATTAAAGCCGCTGAGTTTAGCGATGTGATCAAAATGGGTCGCACTCAATTACAAGATGCAGTGCCTATGACCTTAGGTCAAGAGTTTCAGTCTTATGCTTCAACATTAGCTGAAGACGTGCAGCGTATTGCCGGTTTAACTGAGCTATTAAAGGAAATTAATTTAGGCGGTACGGCGATAGGTACTGCTATTAATACCGATGCTAAGTATGCGGGCCTGGCAGTGGGGCATTTGTCAGAGCTCAGCGGCATTCAGTTTCAACAGGCCAGCGACTTGATCGAGGCCAGCTCAGATATGGGGGCTTTTGTGCTGTTCTCAGGTATGTTGAAACGTCTGGCGGTAAAGCTGTCGAAAATAGCTAACGATCTTCGGATGCTGAGTATGGGGCCGCGCTGTGGTTTGAATGAAATTAATTTACCGGCGCAACAGCCGGGCAGTTCAATTATGCCAGGTAAAATCAACCCGGTGATCCCCGAGGCGGTTAATCAAGTTGCCTATCAAGTGATAGGCAATGATTTAGCTATTACAATGGCCGCAGAGGCCGGGCAGTTGCAACTCAATGCAATGGAGCCGCTGATCGCCTTCAATACCCTAGAGTCTATTCGCATGTTAACCAAGGCGATGCAGATGTTTAAGCAGCGCTGTGTAGTCGGCATCACCGCCAATCGGGAAGTTTGCCTGCAGCAAGTCAATCGTAGTATCGGCCTGATCACCGCCGTAACTCCTCTGCTAGGCTATGAAACGGCCAGTCGCATCGCCAAAACGGCGCTGGCAGAGAACTGCAGTGTACTGGATGTAATTCGTCGGCAAAGACTGCTCAGTGAGGAAGTGTTAGAGAATGCACTGAAGCCGGAAAACATGCTCGGGCTGTGATTGACCAGAGTGAAAAAGTTGCTAGATTTTTATGTTTATCGGTCGCGCTCTGTTAGAATGCCGCTCGAAATCGATGGCAGTTAAACACGAGCCTTTAACTGTCGTTTTATAATGACTGAAAATGACAGGTAATGTGACATGGCATTAATCTCGATGCGCCAACTGCTGGATCATGCAGCGGAAAATGACTACGGTATTCCCGCCTTTAACGTAAACAACTTAGAGCAGATGCGGGCGATAATGGAAGCCGCCGATAAAACGGATTCCCCAGTTATAGTGCAGGCATCAGCAGGTGCCAGAAAGTACGCAGGATCTAATTTTTTAAGGCACATGATTCTTGCGGCCATCGCCGAGTTTCCACACATTCCCGTCTGCATGCATCAGGACCACGGTACTTCCCCTGCTATTTGTCAGCGCTCTATCGCCATGGGCTTCTCATCGGTAATGATGGATGGATCGCTGTTGGAAAACGGTAAAACCCCAGCGTCTTATGAGTACAACGTCGAGGTTACCCGTCGCACGGTGGAAATGGCCCATGCCTGTGGTGTCTCTGTTGAAGGAGAGTTAGGTTGTCTGGGATCTCTGGAGACCGGTGAAGCGGGCGAGGAAGATGGTGTTGGTGCAGAGGGCAAGCTCTCTATGGAACAGATGCTTACCGATCCTGAAGAGGCCGCTGACTTTGTGGCTAAAACTAAAGTAGACGCACTGGCAATTGCCTGTGGTACATCCCATGGTGCCTACAAGTTCAGCCGTCCGCCGACTGACGATATTCTGTCTATCGATTTAATCAAAAACATTCACAGTCGCATTCCCAACACCCATCTGGTCATGCACGGTTCCTCTTCAGTACCCCAGGAGTGGTTGGCTATCATCAATGAGTTTGGTGGAGAAATTCCTGAAACCTACGGTGTGCCGGTTGAGCAGATTGTACAGGGCATCAGGCACGGTGTGCGCAAGATCAATATCGATACCGACTTACGTTTGGCCTCCACCGGTGCAGTGCGTCGCTTCCTGGCGCAGAACCCGTCTGAATTCGATCCACGCAAATTCTTAGCGGTATCTACAGTGGCAATGCGCGATATCAGTATCGCCCGCTATGAGGCGTTTAATGCTGCGGGGCAGGCCAGTAAGCTAAAAGCTATCAGCCTCGAAGATATGGCTAGCGGTTATGAGAACGGTACTTACTAAGTATTAGTTTGCGTTAAAAAAAGCCCGAGAGGGCTTTTTTTGTACTTGCAGGTATCGCTGACTCACGACTGTAAGAAACAACTGATTTTTCTTTTAAGGTATGTCTTTAGTCGCTAACTCAAAAGTCGCGGTTGTTTCCTGATATCAATTTATTGGATTAACTTTGACACAGAGCATAATACTGTAAAACTCACGCCTCACGCCTCACGCCTCACGCCTCACGCCTCACGCCTCACGCCTGCTGCTTATTTTTGCCTCGGGCAAATATAAACATCCCCGAGCCAATAATAATCGCCGTCCCCAGGTAAGAACTAGTGCTGGGCACATCCCCCCAGATCAGATAGCCGATCAACATCGCCAGCGGGATCGAAGTGTATTTAAACGGGGCGATAAAAGAGAGCTCGCCAATGCGCGTGGTGACAACATAACTTAAATAGGCTGCCATGATAAAGACACTGCCGAGCGCCAGTAACCCCGCGTGTTCACTAGTGACGCTATTCCAACCAAAGGGCAAGGTCAACAAGCCGCCAATAGTGACGATCCAGGCGGTGGTGAAAGCGATTTGGGTCGAACTGAGCACGCTGGGAATATTGCGCACAAAAATATCCCGCAGGGCAGTTAGAAAAGCGGCCAGTAGTGGCAGTAATACTGCCCAGGAAGTGAGCGAAGCCTGCTCCAAGTCAGCGACTAGAATCACGCCGACAAAACCTAGTAGTACTGCGCTCCAGCGACGCCAGCCGACTTGTTCTTTGAGTACAGTGGCGGCGAGAATAGTGAGCATGATAGGGCCACTGAAAACCAATATTACAGCGGTAGCTAAGGGCAGTAATATCAGACCTACTAAATAGCTGGCGGCAATCATTAATTCAAACAGGGCTCGCAGTAGATTCCAGCGGTTCCAGCCCTCTTTGGGCAGTATTTGCTGTTGCTGTCTTTTTAGCAGGATAACAAATAGCAGACAGACCAGAGAGCCACGCAGGAACAATATTTGGCCGATGGGTAAGTCGTCACTGAGAAATTTGATAATGGCATCGCCGGTGGTGAACAGCGCCATCGATAGCATCATGATTGCGGCAGCTTTTATATTCTGGTTATCACTCAAATTCTATCCCCGGTTATTTAATCCACAACATAAAATATAGCTATTTGCATTTATAGCTGAAAATTTTCCGAAAAAAAAGCCAATATAAATAATTATACCGGCTTTCCGTTTTAGCTAACGAGCAAGTAGTTAGCTAATGCAGAGCATCAATGCTTAGCGAACTTTAACGAGTGAGAACTTGTCGTCTTTGATCTCTAGCTGACGGTATACACCGTTAACTTCACCAACGGTATTGAACTCAATGTTAGTGGCACCAACGTAATCAACCTGACCACCACCGGCAAGGATTTCAAGTGCTTTTTTCAGCTCGCCAGGGTAAATCTTAGTACCTGGAGCGTTTGCAACTGTCATCATGTTAGCCTGGATAGCAGCGCGATCTGCTGAACCGCCAGCTTGCATAGCCAGTACGATTAAAGCGCCGGCATCGTAAGAAGTTCCGTCATACGGGCCTTCACCACCGATTTTGTTTGCTTTAGCCATCTTTATAAAATTGGTCATTGCATCGCTCTCTCCACCAGGGGAGGTACCGATAGTGTCAACCATGTCGCCACCGAAAGCATCGACCAGAGACTGGCCGATCATGCCATCGCCAAGGGCGAAAGTTTCAAATGCACCAGTGTCGATAGAGGCTTGAATGATGCCCTTACCGCCTTGATCTAAGTAACCTAGTACCGCTAGCTTGTCGGCACCAGAGGCCGCAAGTGCAGCAACTTCAGCTGAGTAATCAGCCTTGCCGTCTTCGTGAGCAGCTACGATAGAGACTTTACCGCCCAGTGCTTTGAAAGCGCCAACGAAAGAGTCTGATAAACCTTTACCGTAATCGTTGTTAGTATAAGTAACAGCGATGTTGGTAGTACCGGCTTCAAATACAGCGTCAGCTAATACTTGGCCTTGGCGAGCGTCAGAGGGTGCTGTGCGAAAGAAGAAACCTTTATCTTCAATAGTACTTAGCGCTGGAGTAGTCGCTGACGGAGAGACCATCACTACACCATTGGGAACAGCAACTGAGTTAGCGATAGCGGTTGTTACACCAGAGCAGTCAGCGCCCATGATAGCGACAACTTTATCAGCAGTGATTAGACGCTCAGCAGCGGCAGTTGCAGCTGATGCATCGATACAAGTTGAGTCGGCGCGGATAGCTTCGATAGTGCTACCACCCAATAACATGCCGGAGTCAGAGGCTTCTTTAAAAGCTAACTCTGCAGATGCAGCCATGTCGGGAGTCAGTGATTCGATCGGACCTGTATAGCCTAAGATAACGCCTACTTTGATGCTGTCGGCAGCGTTAGCCAAACCAGATGTAGCCAATGCAGCGGCTAGAGCGACGGTCAAAAGATGCTTTTTCATCGGTATTCTCCAAGTTTTCTGATGTAGTGCCTGCGGATATTTTGTCAGGCAGCTAATACCATTTTTAGTTTTATTATCATTATACAGTCATGGCATTTTACACAGACTGCGCTTAAATAACAGGCACTTAATAAAAATAACTACCTGCCTTTAATTAGGTACCTATCGCCGATAAGTACTTAAAGGTATACGGGAGCAGCAACAAGCTTTGCCTGTATGCATCTCCCATAGCCAGCTGAGTGAAAGACTGGCTAATTCTTCCAGGCTCCCAGCCCATGCTAATAAAGAGTTAACACGGACAGAGCGCTGAATTAATTGTGTCCTGATTTTTCCGGAAGGATCCCCCCCGGGGTAAAGCGCATTACCAACAGAAGTACTGCTCCCATCACCATCAGGCGCATATACTGAGCGCTGCCAATCAGATGTACACGCAGATCACTGGTGGGATCCATGCCAGATGTGACCAGGCTCATTAGCCAAGTGCCTAAAGGTTCTGCTTCTATCCAGACAAACCAGACCAGGAAACCACCGAAGATAGAGCCTAAGTTATTACCTGAGCCCCCAACGATCACCATTACCCAAATCAGGAATGTATAGCGCAGTGGGTTGTAAGTTCCCGGAGTGAACTGTCCGTCCAGCGTGGTCATCATCGCGCCGGCAATTCCCACTACCGCCGAGCCTATAACAAATATTTGCAAGTGTCGGGCTTTGATATCTTTGCCCATGGCTGCGGAGGCCGTTTCATTGTCGCGGATAGCACGCACCATGCGTCCCCATGGCGAGTTCAGCGCCAGCTGACACAAAGTAAACAAGATCACTAATACCGCTAAAAATAACCCGGCGTAACAGAGTTTGACGAAGATTCCAGAGGCGTCCATAACCAGTGTCTTGAGGGCCGCTGCACGCTCATCTGTGGCTAAATTAGTTAATGCACCTGAATTTAAACTCTGCACCAAATCGATAAACCAACCACTTTGTTGCAGGTCTATCTCAAAGGGAACCGGGCGCGGTAAGCCGGTGACATTCTTTGCCCCACGGGTCAGCCAATCTTCATTTTTTAGCAGTGCAACTATGATCTCTGCTATACCTAGTGTGGCGATCGCAAGATAATCGGTACGCAGACCTAAAGTCACTTTACCGATTAACCAGGCGGCACCGGCGGCGAACAGACCACCGACCAGCCAGGAGAAGACAATAGGAAGACCCATGCCGCCTAAATAGCCGGTTTTGGCCGGGTCGACTGCTTCGATAGCAGCGCTGGCCGGGTCGTAGAAGTGTCGTGCTAAAAAGTACACGGCTAAAGCTGCCAGGAAAGTAGCGGTTTTGCGCAGTGGTCTCTTACCCCAAAGTTTATTGAGGATAAAGACAAAACTGCATCCGCCAACTAGAGCTAACAGTGCCAGGCCGATACCTGTGCCACCGGCACTCCAAGCTTCGTTGACCGGTGCTTTAGATACGAGTACAGCAGCGGCACCGCCCAAGGCACAAAATCCCATGATGCCGACGTTAAACAGTCCGGCGTAACCCCATTGGATATTCACCCCTAAGGCCATAATTGCCGAGATAATACACATGTTGATTAGTGTCAGCGCTACACCCCAGGACTGAGTGGTACCGACAAATATTAGCAGCGCCGCCATGATAGCGAAGACCAGATAGGGGCGCAGTGTGCTATTTGTTAAAATATTCATACTACTTTCCCTTTAAATAAGCCGGTAGGCTTAACTAACAAGACTAAGACTAAGATGACAAAGGAAACCGCGAATTTATATTCTGTGGCCAGCAATTGCACTAAGCTGTCCGGTTCCATATCGGTCGGTAGTAGATAGATTAAAAACTTTTTATAGACGTAGGTAATTGCCACTTCCGAGAAAGCCACAATAAAACCACCGGCTATCGCTCCAATTGGTTTGCCTAATCCACCGACGATGGCGGCGGCGAAAATTGGCAGCAGTAGTTGGAAATAGACAAAAGGTTTGAAACTCTTATCCAGACCGTACAATACCCCGGCAACAGTGGCCAATATGGCCGCTAAAATCCAGGTGATACGGACGATTTTATCTGGGTCTATGCCCGAGAGTAAGGCCAGGTTTTCGTTGTCGGAAAAGGCGCGCATAGCTTTACCGGTTTTGGTCTTTTGCAGGAACCAGAACAGCGCTGCCACTAAGGCAATCGCAATAACGATAGTGATGACCTGAGAGCTTCGCAGTGCCAGCCCCTCAGCCAGGCCGGACCAGTCCTTAAACTCGCGGGCCTTAAAGATAAAGCGCTCACCGTCGGCGAAACGTTGATCTTGAGGACCAATAACAAAGCGCACTAAGCCGTTCATGACGAACATCACACCGACTGACACCATCACAAAAGTGATAGGCTTGGCTCCGATGCCGCGGTAGTGCTTATAGACATAACGATCGGTAAAGAGTAAAAAGGCAGCGGTTAAAACAATGCCAAAAGGCAGCGCCAAAAGTGCGGTAGGCAGCACCCCGAAACTGATACCCATGGATTGAAACCACCAGGTAATCAGAATAGTTACCATAGCGCCGAAAGCCATAGTATCGCCGTGGGCGAAGTTGGAAAAGCGTAAGATGCCAAAGACTAGCGTGACACCCAGTGCCCCGAGTGCCAATTGAGATCCGTAAGTTAGCGCCGGTAAGATAACGTAGTTTGTCATCAGTACAAGGGCGTTTAAAATGTCGATAAATTCAGGCATGTTTTATCCCCCCAAGAAAGATTTACGTACTTCAGCATCAGCCAACAGCTCGGCACCGGTACCGGTAAAGCGGTTTTCACCCATTACCAACACGTAACCTTTATCAGCTATTTCCAGCGCCTGGCGCGCGTTCTGCTCAACCATCAATACGGCGACGTCTCTGGCTCTGACTTCCAGAATACGGTCGAATAGTTCATCCATAACGATAGGTGAGACACCGGCGGTAGGCTCATCCAGCATCAGTACTGAGGGGCGGGTCATCATTGCCCGTCCCACTGCCACTTGCTGGCGCTGTCCACCGGATAGCTCGCCTGCGGCTTGAAAGCGCTTTTCTTTTAAAATAGGGAACAGCTCGTAAATTTCTTCCATAGTGCCGCTGATATCATCGTCGCGGATAAAGGCACCCATTTCCAAATTTTCTTCGACTGTCATGCCGGTGAATACGTTGTGAGTCTGTGGCACAAAGCCGATACCGTGGCGAACTCGCTCCTGGGGTGACATATGCATGATGTCTTCACCACCGAGGGTGATGCTACCGCCGGTCATCTGCAGCATGCCGAGGAAGGCTTTCATCGCGGTAGACTTGCCGGCGCCGTTGGGGCCAACTATAACAACGACTTCACCTTTAGCCACTTCAATATCGCAGCCTTTTAGAATGTCGGGACCGCCGTAGCCGCCGCTGAGGTTCTTGCCTATTAAATAGCTCATGAACTGACCTCACTGCTTGCAGCTGGCTTTTTGTTTTTTACACCTGTGCCCAAATAAGCTTCGATCACTGCTTCATTGCTGGTGACTTCTGCGGCAGTGCCCTGGGCCAATATCTTGCCGTCGGCCATGACTATCACCGGATCACAGAGCTTGGCGATAAAGTCCATATCGTGCTCTATCATGCAAAAAGTGTAACCGCGCTCTTTATTTAGTTTGATGATAGCGTCACCAATTTCGCCAAGTAAGGTGCGATTGACACCGGCGCCAACTTCGTCGAGTAATACCACTTTGGCATCGACCATCATAGTGCGACCCAACTCCAGAAGTTTCTTCTGACCACCTGAAAGGTTACCCGCTAGTTCTCGGGCCACGTGACCAATTTTAAGGAAATCTATAACTTCTTCGGCTTTTTGACGAATTTCGCGCTCTTGCTTTTTGATGGCACTGCGGCGAATCCAGGTATTGACTAACTTTTCACCTAATTGATTGGCTGGAACCATCATCAGGTTCTCTAGCACGGTCATAGTGGAAAATTCATGGGCGAGTTGGAATGTACGCAGTAAACCTCTATCGAAAAGCTGGTGCGGCTCTAAACCGTCCATATCTTCATTATCGAGTAAAATGCGGCCGTGAGTTGGCTTGTGCAGGCCGGCAATAGTATTGAACATCGTGGTTTTTCCGGCACCGTTAGGGCCAATTAAACCGGTAATAGAGCCTTTTTTGATTTCAAAGCTCACATTATCGATTGCTCGAACACCGCCAAAATGCTTGGAAATAGCATCGACTTTGATCAAGGAATAATCTCCTGTGTGGCAACTCTCTTTTGGCGCATAAACTCATCCCTTGTGGGGAACACTGAATTAATGCAGAGCTCTAGCCTTTATTATTATGGATATTTTTATCGGCTCTTGTAGAACCTCTTAAAAATGCAAACTGTTTTAAGTATAAAGCATTTTGCAAGACAAGTTTCGCATTGAAACTTTTTTAACCTGCAAATGCAAGCCCCTTTTACGTTTGCGGGCATATTAGTCGATAAAAATAGAGTCAATATTTGCTGTCTAAAAATAGCACAAAAAGTAAATTTATGTGGTTTAAGCGAGTCTGTATAGGCACAATCATGAAAATTAGTTGCATTAGCAACAAATAGTATTGTCAGTGTTTATTGGCAAAGCTAATTTTCAGCTGGTTAAAATTCAAACTATTTTTAACTCGGAAGATGAATATAAAAGTAAAAGCGCAATTAATGATCGACAAAATAGCTGCGTAAAATACCTTGGGCTGAAAAAATAGACAAAATAATGCCCGAGACATGGTGATCATCTCGGGCATACTTGCTGAGTTAAAGCTGATTTAAGAAAGCGGCGATGCTGCGAACTCCGCGGCCATTCGAACCGGCTGACCACAAGCTGTTGGCGTTGGGTACGAAGCATGCGGCCAGGTCCAGGTGGATCCAGCTCTCTGGTTTTTCAACAAAGCGCGAGAGGAAGCCGGCAGCGTTACTGGCACCACCCGTGCCACCGCCGGGTACCGCTCTGCTATTGGCAGTGTCTGCGTAGTCAGATGGGCATTTGAAGGCATGTTTAGCGGTCAGTGGCAGGCGCCATGTAAGGTCGTATTCACGTTCTGCTATCTGATCAAATTGTTGCGCGAGAGTGTCGTCCATACAGAACAGTGCATTGTATTCATCGCCCATGGCGGTCAATGCTGCACCCGTTAGGGTCGCCGCATCTATAATGACTCCAGCCTGAGAGGCACTGGCATCGATCAGACCGTCGGCTAACACCAGGCGCCCCTCAGCATCGGTATTGACGACTTCGACGCTGACACCGTTGCGGTACTCTAAAATGTCAGAGAGCTTGTATGCATGGCCGCTGACCATGTTTTCTGCGCAGCACAAGTACAGTTTGACACGTTTTTGCAGGCCGTTGAGCATTGATAGTGCCAGGGCGCCAGTGACTGTTGCTGCGCCGCCCATATCACATTTCATATTCAACATTCCCAGAGAAGATTTCATGCTGTAGCCGCCGGTATCAAAGGTAATGCCTTTACCCACTAAAGCGGCGGCGGGGGCATCATTTTCACAGCCGGCGGGGCAGTAATCCAGCACTAAAAGAGCCGGGGGCCTGTCGCTGCCGCGACCGACGCCGTGAATGCCGACATAGCCCTGTTGTTGTAACTGATCACCGCTGATTATTTCATAACTGACCGAAGCTGGCGCTAGACTGGTTAAGTAGTGTGCCGCTTGGGTGGCTAAATTCATCGGCGACAACTCTTCAGGCGTCTGGTTGACTATCTGTTTCACCCAGCTGTATACACTCACTCTATCTTGTAGTGTTTTGCTCTGCGCATGCTCAAGAGTCGCATATTCGATTTCTGGTGTACCTTTAGCATCGTAGGCGCCCTGCCAGAAGTGCCACTGTGCTTCCAGGGACCAGTTGCCGGACAGTTTGATAGCGGCAATTTTCATCTTAGTGATACCGCGAGCGCACAGTTGAATTTTTTCTAAATTGGCCGGGGAATCTGTTGTATCTTCTAAGTGAATATTGGCGCCATCGCCGTTGAAGGCGATGGTATTGTCTGCCCCCCAAATAGCGTCAATTTTATCTGTAGAGAGAGAAACTTCTAATACCCGGCTCATAGCAATGTCCTTTAAAAGATGTTGGGAGGTCATAGAGGATAAATATTAGCAGCATGTATGTCCAGTGTACTGGACAAGTAAGTTGCATTTGCAACTAAACAGTTAAAAGTAAGTGAATTCAAGCAGTTTAAAGTACTTAGATAAGATGTTTGCAGTGCGCTTGGTTTATTTTTAGCAGTGTCCGGGGAACGGGGTTGATACTTTTGATACAAGATTTTTACTGCCTAGTTCAGTCACTGAACAAGCATTTTGCAATAGAGGAAACAGCTGGCAGTTGCACAGTAGAAAGTCAGTGCAGAGGCTAGATGTAGTGTTTCAGCCTCTGGCCGGAGGCTCCTCTTCATCCAGTGCCATGCGCAGTTTCAGCTCTGTCGGGGAACATAGCCTGAGATCTGGGACGAAGTTCTCCTTGCGTAAATGCCGGGCCTGATCCGCGTTAACGGGCCCTACGAACATCAGTCGGTGTGAGACACTGTAACGGGCATTCTTTATCCCGAATACTTTTTGCAATATATAAAAGGTCAGATAGTGATTATCGACAATAGCGTAAATAGGTCTTTTTGAGCGCAGTACGATGAGTATCAGGTCTAAATCAAAGAGTTTGTCATTATTAACCGGTGAGTGTCGCTCCGGACCATCTGAGAATACAAAATCGTAGGGGCGTTCGGGAATATGAGTATACCTGACACCGCGAAACAGTTTATAAAAGCCATCCACTTTCGGGCTATGTACTAGATCTATTATATTCTTGTGCTCAGCACTCAAATTGTCAGCGGCTTTATCGTGCCAGTACAAATCCTCCTCCATCGAGGTAACTCGCCCCAGTGGCTCGCCCTCGGTGGCATTTTCCAGTAGTGCATGGGCCAGAACTACGCTGCTGACACCAGTGCCAAACTCTAAGATCTCTCTGGGCTTGTGAGTACGTACGTGTTCATAGAGGGTCAGGAAATCCGACATAGAAGCGCCGGTAACGTCGGAGCCGTGAGTGTATTGGAGCATTTGCGACCACAAGTTGGGGATAGCTTTAATCTCGGCAATGCGGTTGCGTCTGGCGACCAGTTTTTCAATGATGGCAGCGCGAAGCCTGACGATAGGTCCCAGACCACGGGTATCTAGTGGGGGAAGTGGAATAAGCTGCTCCTTAAATAGTTCAGTGGGCGACTAGCCGTGGATTCAGTTAGAGCAGTGCAGAGTAATTTTGTTAGAGAAGAAGCCTCTGCACCGGTAATAACTTGAGTATAGTTGAAGCCGGCGCAGCTGCTTAAAATTGCTGGAACATCACTTTAGTGGTGGTAGGGGTCAGCGGCATCGCGCAGCCCATCACCCATAAAGTTAAAGGCGAGAATAACAATGAT
>MAAB01001228.1_pt1 | contig 55110 bp, 47 predicted proteins | sample 1115991 | NCBI WGS metagenome assembly MAAB01 (sample SAMN04961124, study PRJNA320927) | seawater metagenome | isolation source: sample BD02T18 sea water enriched with oil for 18 days | place: USA:Gulf of Mexico | collected 2013-07-27 | reverse complement strand
CGAGTAGTTTTCTCGGTATCTCATACCTTTAGTTTATAACCTACATTATGATTTAGGAGCTGTTTAACATTTCCTATTAGTTTTACAGCCCTTTATTTGAGCGATAGCTCCTGAATTTTTCAGGGGCTAAATGAGTAAACGTTATGGAAAAATACGAACAGCTTTTAATTTCGTTACGTCAAGTGATCCGAGCCATAGACATACATTCTAAACAGCTGAATAAAAAGTCAGGGTTAACTGGTCCTCAGCTTATGGTCATGACTAAAATTGCTCAGTTAGATGGGCCAATGGCAAAACAGGTTGCTCAAGAAATTAATCTCAGCCCTGCAACGGTTACGAGTATCATTGACCGCTTGGAAGTAAAAAAATTAGTTATACGCAAACGGAGTCAGTTAGATAAGCGCAAAGTCGAGTTATACCTTTCTGCTACAGGAGACGTACTGTTGCAGGATGCACCGAAGCCGTTACAAGAACATTTTATCAAACGTTATCAAGCTCTAGAGTCTTGGGAGCAAAGCCAGCTATTATCTTCGGTTGAGCGTATTGCTGCTATGATGGATGCTGAAGAACTTGATGCTGCACCTGTATTGATCGTTGGGCAAATCCAAGAAGGTCACTGATTACTTTAAATAACTAGAATAACGCTCGTTTATCGACGGGGACTTTTACGATAATTACTCTAAAATGGCTACTTTAGACTTCCACTTTCAATAAGTTCTCATAATGACTCCTGTCATCGCACCAGCACTGTACTATTTTGTAAGTAAACGACCTAATTAAGTCGTTGCACTTAAATTTTCAACTAATATTAAAACAATTTATTAAAATAGAGAAAACCCATGACAAAGAAAAACAAACCAAATAGCAAAGCACTATTTAAAAGAGCCGCTGATAATATGCCTTTAGGTGTGGCCGATAGTTATCGTTATTGGGGAGAAGAAAATACCGTCTTTTTAAGCAACATGAAAGGTTGCACGATCACTGACTGTGACGAACAGACATTTGTTGACTTCCGTTTAGCTTATGGGCCTATTATTTTAGGTTATCGTGATGAGCGCGTTGATAAAGAAGTTATTAATGCGATCACCAAAATAGGCACAATTTCTGGTTTTTCCACCGGCCTTGATTCTGATGTGGTTGAACTTGTGAAATCTCTTTGTCCTAATATTGATAAGATGCGTTTTTCTAATTCAGGTACAGAAGCGGTCATTGGCGCTGTGCGTACGGCGCGTGGTTTTACTAAACGTAATAAAATTGTCGTCGTTGAAGGTGGTTTCCATGGCTTACACGATGAAGTTATGTGGAAGTCAGATGTTGATAACTGGGATGTTAGCACGCAAGAAGTGCCTGAAATAGTACCTTTTGGTGGCGGGATCCCAGAAAGTACTCGTGAACATCAAGTGAGCGTACCATTAAATGACATCGATGCTATAGATACCGTATTTGCAAAACATGGTGATGACATTGCCGCAATATTAATTGAACCTATTATGGGCAACTGTGGCTCGATTGCTTCAACTCAAGCTTATATGCAAAAGTTGCGTGACGTTTGTGATAGCAAGGGGGCATTGTTGATCATGGATGAAGTGAAAACGGGCTTTCGTGTTGCAAAAGGTGGCGCACAAGCGTTATATGGCATATCTGCAGATATAACCACTTATGCTAAAGCCATGGGTAACGGTTATCCTGTTGCTGCTTTTGGTGGTCGGGCTGAAGTAATGGACACTATATCTTTTGCTAAAGATGGCGTAACACACGGCGGTACTTATACCGCAAATATGGTCGCACTAAGTGCAGCCAAAGCCACTTTAACTGTACTTAAAGAAACTGATGCACTCGAAACTATTGCGGGTGTAGGTCAAAAAATTCAATTATTACTTTCGCGTGTATTTACCAAATTTGACGTTGAACATTGTTTTGCAGGTCCTGATGCTATGTTTGGTGTGCACTTTGGTAATAAAGTGCCACAAAATTATCGTGACTGGAAACAAACTAACAGCGATCTTTATACACAATTTGCCCTTAATTTAATCGACAATGGTGTGATGTTAGAGCCAGACTCACGTGAACCCTGGTTTATTTGTGAAGCACATCAAACAGTCGATCTTAATTGGTTAGAGCAAGTTGCAGAGCAATCAATGGCTGATGCGATTAACGGAAAATAAGTAAACGTATTACGCTTAAAATTGGATTGTAACGACTGTGGATGAATAAAGGGAAAAAATTTTCCCTTTAAATCTATTTTTGCTGAAATATCATTTTTCGTATTAAAGTGAGATTGTATAGGGTATGTAATCTAAGGAGCAACGACTCGCTTACATTTTCTTTGTTACCCGCTCAACCTGACTTTCATAATAATCTATTCCAGGTTTGTTTTGTTGTTTAGCCATTAAGATCATTTTTTTATAAATTTCTAATGCTTGTTTATAGGAACCCATTTTTTCATAAGCATTACCTAATACTCTATGAAGATGTATCGATTCAGGATGAAGGTTTTTAATCACATCAAGAAGTAATTTAACCGATTCTTTTTCATTATTACCTTCCATAAATGCATAACCTAAACCTGCTATTGTGTTCGTTGTAACTTCGTCAGTAGTATAATATTTAATCGCGCGCTTTCGAAAATACGCGTTAACGCCTTCCATTGCATTTCCATCGATAAATTTCTGGTAACTACTAATTATAGGGTCTTGATGATCAGTAAAGTTCACCGCGAGCCCCTCGTATAAAGATACATTCGGTGTAGTATGGTGAACATGTTGAGGAAAGTATTGATACTTCCACTGTAAACTTTTAGGAGCCTTCTTTTTTAGAAGCTCTGTTAGTTTGTTCATCAAAACTAAAGCGTTAGGCCCTACATCATGTACACCACCCATAGAGAAATACAGTGCTTGATTACCCGTTTTATTTTTGTCCAACAATTGTTCAAATTTAGTAATTAATTCACTTTTTATTATAGGGTTAGCCGCGATATAGTTATCAAACGAAGCAGGCTATTTGATAAATGTTTCTAACACGAAAGCTGCTGGCCTAGAATGACCAAAAAGTGTTTTATAACCATTGACTCGAAACTTTTTGTCAATAAAAGACTGAACTTCTTGTTTGATAAAGCGCAAAAAATCTTCTCGGTTATTAACAAAGTCACGCCTGTGTGTATCCTTATTGTCAGTAATTGCAACAATAATACTTGCAGGAATCTGCCCTTTTTTTTGTAATGTTTCTATTGTAACAACGGCATGTTTATAATGTATATTGCCATCTAATATGTAAACAACTGGGAATTGTTTGGTTGATTTTCGGTATTCATCCGGTACATATATCAGTAATTGACGTTCTTCCCCTAAAATTTTTGATTGTATTTGATATTTGTGCCCAAAATTATATTTTATGAGTTGGCCATTATCTTTAACTGCTTGTTCTTGTGCGAATAAGTTGTTAGAAAAAGAAAATAATGTAACAGACATTATTATAAGATAAACAGATCGCATGATGAGCGTTCCTTATAGTGAATTGAATAAATTAGATTGCACAATAGCAGTTGTTAAAGTGTGACAATGTAAAACTTGTGTAAAAGTGCTCTATTCGAAATCGCTGGTATCACACCTGAAATGTAAGGTATAAAAGCTAATTATTGATAGGTTACCCTGTCTTTAAAAGTTGGATAAGAAACTTAGTAATCAATTCAAATATCATCTCAACTTAACTTATCAATTCGTTAGTTCACCTTAAATCCGTTTATTTACAACAAATGCTTTGTTATATAAAAGAACGATTATCAAAGCGTTACAACCTGGTCAATATTAAAATAAACTATTGGGATCATGTAAAAATATGACAACTATTAAAAGAGTACTGTTCGCCGTCAGTCTGATGGGATTGATGGTCAACAGCGTATGGGCAGAGAATCCTAAATTTAATTTCTCGGTGACACCTATTGCAGAAAATGTCTATAGCATTGTTTCACCCTCAGTGGGTTTGCCCACGCCTGAAAATAAAGGCTGGAACTCTAATAGTCACTTTGTTGTCACCGAAAATGGGGTCCTCTTATTTGATACCGGTGCCTCTGAAACTATTGGTCATGCAATTAAGAATGCGATTAAATCAATCACGGATAAACCTGTTCGTTGGGTGATTAATTCTCACAGTCATGCGGATCATTGGCTAGGTAATGTGGCGTTTTCTGATGAAGGTACTGACATAATTGCAAGTAAGCATGCGCTTATAGCGATGAAAAAATATGGACCGAGAAGTGTTGATTTTTATTCCCGTGTGTCTGAAGGTGCCATCGGATCGACTCAACTCGCTTATCCAACTTTGTTATTGAGTGAAAAACAAAAACGCACATTTGGGGGATTAGATATTGAATTCATATTTCCGAATGATGCTCATTCTTCCGGAGATGTCTTGATGTGGCTTCCTAAGCAGAAAATCATATTTGGTGGGGATGTATTAAGTTCTGATTGGATGCCAATTACGGGTGATGGAGATATCCCAAATTTGATTGAAACCCTTTATTCTATCGCAGAGTTAAATCCCACTATTGTCTTAACCGGACACGGCAGAGCGACCACAGTAAAGTCGGTGATACGAGATGCTGATTTATTATCTAGCGTTTGGAAAAAAGTAAAAGTGGCAAAAGAAAACGGCAGAACTTCCGAAGAAATTTTATCTGATGTTAGGGCTAAATTTGGGCCAAAATATAGAGGCTTATACAAAGACTTTGTCTCAGAAATTGAGCGACATGTGAAGTTGATGTTCAAATTACAAAAGTAGCTAAACATAAAATCAGTTACAGCTACTCCCAAGCAGTTGTCGATCGGCGATATTAATATATTCAAAAATTACATTTCAGCTTTGCGGACTGAAAGTTGACTATATTAACTATTCAGGGTTTGTTATAAACGGTAGAACTAGAGCTCCGTTGAGCTCTAATAACTGCCCATTATTTTGTTTTTCGTCGTAAAACTAAAAGCATACCTGCGCTAAGTAATAAAGCGCTTGTTGGCTCGGGTACATCAACGGGATCTTCTTCTGGTAGCTGCTCAGGATAGAAAGCATCATCGTAAGGATGTTCACTAAAAGTAACATTTGTTCTCGTGTTTACATGAGAAAGATCTAAGGTACCTTCAGAAAAACGAGTGTTAGAATCCGTAAAATTAATATCTGTTTCAGTAAAGTGATAATCCCCAGTTCGCATATAAAAACCAAATACATCACCGTTTGAAAAATTATAATCAATAATTTGCTCACCGTTCCAACTATAAATAACGTCCTTAGGGGTGTTATAAAACATCGTTGCGTAGAACACATCGTTTCTGAGGATTTCTGTACGTTCAGGTACTAGTGTATAAAGCTGTTTTGCACCCCAGCTATTCGTTGAATATATACCGAAATCAGATATAGTCCCAAATGTACTTGTTATTTTCATATAAGTTCGGTCTCTGCTATCTAAGCTAAACAGCCCATCACCCTTGTGTATCAATCCAGCGTTTGCAATACCTGCATACGTACTGGCTACTAACAATAAAATGGTCAGGGTTACTCTTTTTTTCATGTGGTTTCCTATGTGAATATATGGGGTGAATGCAATCGGTTTTTATATTCAGGTAAGAATACTAAAAGAGTTAGGAGAAAATATGGATTAAATTGTGATGTGCAAAATGAAGTTAACATTATTTAAGTTGGCAAGTTTTGGCTAATTAATATCGTTCGAGATAAGCAATCACCCAGTAACTTCAACGTTAGCGAGCAACCTAATTCATGGAGCCAAGAATCATCCCGCTACTATTGAACCAGCCGCTGTTTATGGATATTTGACGGCAGGCAATCCCGTGTTTATTAATCCAACAGCGCCCAAAACAGATTTACTCAGAACATAGCGGATTGGGATACATTCGAAGTAAATGCACATGATGGTATTGAATGAACCGAAATTGCTCACACATGTATTAATATCGTGAACTAGATAAGCACAGTTATAAAATATTATGATTTTTTATATATTATTGAGTATTTTTTAATTATGGATGAGAACTTTAAGTAGATTTAAAAGAGAAATACCAACCGTTATCTAACGGCATATCAAAGCGAGAATCTTTACCTGTCTTACTCATTAATTCCAATGTATGTTTCTTTCTATCGTAGGGGGTAATTGAATCAATGTTAAATCTATAGTTATAACTAACGCCACTTCCTCCAAAACCACTAGAAAAATAACCAATAAGTAAGCTACATTTTCCTGCTAATGTTTTTTCATAAATTATTGTGGAGCCGCCAACTTTTAACAGTAAAGTGTCTAATTTATGATTTCTAAACTCTTCCTTTATCTTTTTCGGGCTATAGCCAAATCTATCTATGGTATAGCTAAATTTTTGTTTTTTATTTCCGAGTTTACAAGTTAGGGATACTAACTCATCAAATGCGGCCTTATTTGTATAGAAATTCTTTTTAACATCTTCAAATTCGGGCCGTTTATCACAGGCAACAACAAAGAACAGACATGTGATAACTAACAACTTTCTAAGCATTATTAAAATCTCTAATTTAATTATTTATTATTTTGCCACTAAATAAGTAAGCATTTTTGGATGCACAAAACATCACCATGTATACCCGTTGAATTTTTTCTGCTGAGGGAAGGGCAGTTCTTTGATAAATCAACTATGAAAAAACATCGAGCTTTAAGTTGTTAGAACTCTTGGGTGATAATCAGTTTACGATCAATTGATGCGCAATATAGACATTAAAATTTTTACATATATTTTCTTATGTTTACATTGCATGTTAATGAAATGTCTCTTAATGGTCAAACATGAGTTAAGTCGAATTCGGTAACCTTAATGTTTTTAGCACTTTGGTTATTGTTTCCGATATGCGAATTTTTCGTAAATCCTTTACTAAATTTGGATCGATATAAAGTTTGACACTCGCCCGCCAAGCCGCTTTTTTAGCGATAGGATCAATAATCGCAATAATTAAAGTTCCTCGTTCAAAATCTGCATTTTGTGCTAGTTCAGGGAAGAGCTTAAAAATATCTAAGTAAGCTTGCGTTGCTTCTTTTTCCCCAACAAGGGCAAATGCAATAACTTTGTATGTAGACTCCTCACCATCAATTAGAAAATTGAATCCTTTCTTAATGATTTTTTGTTCTATTTCTTGTTTAATAAATAAGGTTAATTCCTCAATATCTGGCCTTGGATTTTTCATAATTATTTTAAAATCGTCATACCAATTTAGAGGGGTTTCAGCCGTAACTTCACTTCTATAATCATTAACCGCGACCACTCTGATTTCTTTTGATATTGCTTCTCGGCTAGAGTTATTGGCACAAGCAGTGAGTGTTATTATAAAAAACAAAGTAATAAGTAAGCGTAATTTTTTCATTTAATACTTCTTCATATAGATATTACTTTTAAATATAAAAGCATTTGAATATTTTTCCAGTTATTTCACTCTAGATTACAATACATTAGTTGATGTTATGTCTAAACCAAATCGTTATCGTGAATGATTGTAAGCGATAAACCCACCACCATAACCCGATACAAATTGCGAATAAGCTCTTAAACTAGCCCATTGAAAAAATTTAAATATTCTATGACTCAACTGATAGATAATAACTGTACAAAAATATTAGAAGTTCTCTTTCGCCCAGCAGAATAAGCAGTATAGCCTTGATAAAATAATATCAGTTGGAATCACCTAACTTGTCTATTTCCCATAAATAGATTTAGACGAATATTAAATATTTGTGCGATTTCTTTACTTCGATTTGATGACATCTATAATAAAGTTAATAGTGGTAATTTGTATAAATAAATTACCACGCGATTAATACGCTAAAAACATCGAAGCCAAGATTGGCTCATATTCTAATAAGTATTGATTGTTGTGTTTGGGATTTAAAATCTTTCATAAGTCGCTTTGGTTTAATTTACAGGAGCTTTTATGAAGTTATTTATTGCTATTTCCATCAAACTTTTGCTGGTTGTTACACTATTTATATGTAGTGATACTGAGGCTAAAGGTTTAGAAACGCAGCAAAGTCATGCCACCGAAACTTTGTCTAATTCTAAATATTCTCAGACAAGTTTTTCAACACTTGTTGAGGAATACGAAGCGACTATTGAAGAAATAGAATCAAAAGAAGGTGTTTATGGTGAAGGACTGTCGCAGCAATTGTTTTCTTTGGGTTTGGCCTACCAGCAAAAAGGAGAGCATGATCAAGCGATTAAAATATTAACTCGCTCTTTGCACCTAAACCGTATTAACAATGGACTTTATTCAACGTCTATATTCCCTATTCTTAACACACTCATCAATAGCTTGGCAAAAGAAGAGCAATGGAATTCTGTAGATAGCCACTATACTTACCTCAATTGGTTGTATGAACAAAACTATAATGAAGAAGATATTGAAACGTTTGCCATTAAGATGCAAATGGCGAGCTGGTATTTAAAGTCTTATACTTTAAAAAGGGTTAAAGAGCCTATTGTTGATTTGCTCAATTGTTATGATGCTTACGAACAAGCACTCAAGATAGCTATAAAAAAATATGGTGCAACTGATTTACGAGTTATTGCACCATTACATGAGTTGATTTTGGTTAACTACTTGATTGCTGTGACGAAGAAAATTCAACCAGCGGTAAATGTTGATTTAGATGGTCAGGTAACGACAATACATTCTAAGACGGGAAAACAATTAGCTTCTTTGAAATATAGGAGCTTTGATTTAGGTGAGACGTTGATCAAACATGAAATGGACATTTACTTAAAGCAGCCATCAACTAACCATCTACTTGTTACTCGAATCAAACTGAAGTTGGCGGACTGGTATTTAATGTATGGAAAACGGGAAAAGGCGTTAGACCTTTATCATACGGCTTATAATTATTTAAAAGATAATTCAGCAATAACTAAAGAGTTCAGAGAGTTATTTTCTTTGCCGGTTGCGCTACCGAATTTTCCTAACGTAACAATTAAAACCAATGTACTACCTACTGACTTGATTTTTGCCTCAAATGCTAATTATGTCCATGCATCAATTGATGTAACTCGATACGGTAAGGTGAAAAATGTAAATTTTGTTAGTTCTAATCCCACAGACAACGCCATGAGTTCAAAAGTATTGAAGTTTTTGAAGAAAACTAAATTTAGACCTAAGATTGTTCAGGGTAACGTAAGCTCTGCTGAAAAAGTACATTTGCAGATTTTTCAATAATAAAAGGAATACAATTATGAAAAGACATATGTTCACTTTATTGTTAACTGTTTTGTTTACCATTTTTGCTGGTTGTAAATCTACGCAAGAATCTCAGCAACAGAAACCGCCACAACCGCCGTCACCCATGTCGACACCTTCCAGTGCCAGCACTCCTTCTAGTCCGTCTGCTGCTTCAAAAAGCAGCTCACGAAGCAAAAATAAATCATCTGGTCAGCAATCGAAAAAGTCAAACAGCTCTCAATCATCTGAACAGCAGCAACAAGGTCAAACATCATCTCGTTCTTCATCAACAAGTCAGTCAAGCGAAGCCGCTGAAAGTGGCGAGAGCAAAAAAGAAAGTGGAGAACAAAGCCAGCAAAGTGGCGACTCTTTAAGTGAAGCTGAAAATGATGGTGGCGGAGATTCAGAAACCAATAGCGATCAGGATATTGACTTTTCAGAAGAATCAGCGACATCAAGTCAGCAATCATCAAACAATGAGTCATCCTCACAAAGTGCTTCAAGTCAGCAATCATCAAACAGTGAGTCAGCTGCAAAAAGTGAATCAAGCCAGCAATCATCAAGCAATGAACCATCTTCACAAAGTGACTCTAGCCAGCAATCATCAAGCGATGAACCATCTTCACAAAACACCTCAAACCAGCAATCATCAAGCAATCAATCATCTTCACAGAGTGGTTCAAATCAGCAGTCATCAACAAGAGCTTCTGCAGCAAATTCTTCTTCAGAAAGTTCAACAACTACACAAAATGGCGATAAATCGGCTAATGGCAACGAACGAACTTTTAATGAGCATGTTTCAGAGCTTGAACAGCAACTTGAGGGGGCTTTCGGGGATTTTGATGGCATGATTTTATCTGAAATCGAATATGTGCAAACTCGCGGAAATGAGGCAGGAAGTGAAAAAGAGGTTGCAGAAGCTAATGGTCCATTATTTGATGACGTGCTAAACGGTGCAGCAGAAAGTGCGTCAAAAAATAAGGGAGCTATAAATACAAGCCCTAGTAACTCTGGTGCAGGTGGAATGCCAAATATTAGCTCAAAAGCAAAAAAAGGAGATGTACAACATAGCCAAGCAGTCTTTTCCCCTCCAGCTGATATCCCCAGTGGTAATGATGATGACGTTGTCGCTCGTCAAATTAGAGAAGCGGCAATGAAGGAAGCAGATCCTAAGTTAAGAGAAAAACTATGGCAGGAATATCGCAAGTATAAAAAGCAAGGTTAAACATATGATGGAAATTAATAGCAATCAAAACTCATTGGTTACCATGTTATTTATGGTATTCCTTATAACTAGTTGCAGCACAGTTGATGTTAAAACAACTCAGGTCGTTGCAGTAAATCATATTATCGAAGATATGCCTGAAAATGAATTATTAGATATTGGCATTACAATTTTTGCAAATGGCTTAGAAAATATTGATCAACTTGATGAAGATGAACTGGTTTTTCCTGAAATACGAGTTGCTGAAGCCAGCTTTTTCCCTTATTTGCTGATGGAGGCTATTCAGTCTAGCTCTGCATGGGGAGCCGTTCGTGTCATTCCTCTAGGACATGATTCTGTCGATGTCATTATTGCAGGAGAAATTGTTAAATCAGATGGCGAGTTAATGGTTTTGAAAATAGATGTGACTGATGTCAGTGGTATGCGTTGGTTTGATAAAGAATATACTCAAAAAGCCAGTAAATATTCCTATAACAAAAAAGCTCAGCGAAATAACGACCCTTTTCAAAATATTTATAACCGCATTGCTAATGATGTGAATGCTTATCGAAGACAATTAACTGCGGCTCAAAGAATATCGTTAAGACAAGTATCAGAAGTGAAATTTGCCAAATCATTTGCACCACAGCAATTTTCTCAACATTTATCTAAAACATCGTCAGGCTATCTAACCGTTAACCGGCTCCCTGCGGAAAATGATCCAATGATTGTACGTATTCGGCAGGTAAGAGAGCGGGTTCATTTATTTATCGATACGTTACAAGAATATTACGGTGGGTATGTAAAAGAAATGAAAGAACCTTATTCACAGTGGCGTCAAGAAAGTTATAGCGAAGTCATGGCGATGAGAAGTATGAAATCTAAAGCAAGTAATCAAAAATTGATCGGCGCTGTTGCCATTGTTGCTGGTATTTTAGGTGCAGGGAATGGCAATGGCTCAGTAAGGGCTGCATCGGCAATCGGAGTGACTACTGGGGCTTATTTGCTCAAAGCTGGTTATGATCGTGAAGCTGAGGCACAAATTCATATTGATGCATTACAAGAATTAGGTGATTCGCTAGAAGCAAGTATTGAGTCGCATGTTATTGAATTAGATGACCGCACGATAACGCTGACCGGGACTGTTGAAAATCAATATCAGCAATGGCGCGATATCTTACAAGATATATATCAACTCGACGCAAGTTCATCAGGTGATCGAGATTAATCATTTAGAAATACAATGAAAAATAGGCAGAGGTGAAGGGCTATGTTATCAGATGAATCGATGAATAAAGCTGAACAAACAATCTCATTAAACTTTGATAAAAAACACTCTTTTTTTCAAAAAGTGTTATTAGGTATTAATTTACGAAATATCCTGATTTCTGCTTTGTTACTGGTCTTGTTTGTTGTTCTATATTTAGTCATTTTTTGGTTACCCAGTTCAGTAAAACCCACTTATTCTACTCTCGATGCAAAAGAGATCATGGCTCAAGACGCCAGTAAGCCTATCGAAGAATCTCCATGGCGAGAAAGCCAGTTAGCTAAACATCGACGTGATGCACAAGAAATTCTCTCTCTAGTGCTGGAAAAGCAAAAAAAACTCGAAGATAAAAAGGTAACTTTTTGGGCAAATGAGACTTTTGAAGCTGCATTAAAAACGGCAGAGTCTGGTGATTACTCTTATCGTAGCCAAGAATTTTCCAGTGCGATGGCGAGCTATCAAAACGCCCTTAAGCAATTGATAAATATTGAGGAAAGTATTCCTGAACAGTTTGGTGAATATTTAGCACAAGGGAAATTAGCGTTAAAAGAAAATAATGCAAAACTGGCAAAAGAAAAATTACAAGTCGCCATGTATATGCAACCAAACGACAGTAAAGCTAACTTAGCCTTTGACCGCGCTCTAGTTTTAGATCAAGTTTTGGCATTAGTGAAAATAGGGACTGTGTTTGTTGAAGAACGACAATATGAGGCAGCAAAATCTAGTTTTGAACAAGCTTATCAACTTGATAAACGTTCGGCTCTTGTTAATGATCAATTGCGGCAGGTTAATCAATCGATCCTTGATAGGGATTATTCCTTAGCGATGTCGAGTGGTTATAAAAAATTACAGCAAAATAAATATAATCAAGCGCTAGTGTTTTTTAATCAAGCTAAGCAAATAAAACCAACATCAGTTCCTGCTGTTCAAGCAATCAAACAAAGTAAAAACGAGCGCATGCAAGCAAATATTTTGTTCAAGTTTGAGCAAGCACAAGAGCGTATTCAGCAAGAAGATTGGTCCAAGGCACTAGATAAATATAATGAAATATTACTTATAGATAAATCCTTGCTTCAAGCCCAAATTGGACTATTAAAATCGACAGCACGATTGACATTATCAAATCAGCTTAACAACTATATTGATCATCCTGAAAGACTAGGCAGTAAAAATGTATATCAACAGGCGCTATTGACGAAAAAAGATGCGATGAACATTGAACATCCTGGTGAGAAATTATTACAACAAATTAAATCAATCAACCAACTAATGATAAAAGCAAAAATCCCTCTTTTAGTAACCATAGAATCTGATAATCAAACGATGGTTACCTTATATCGTAGTGGCGAACTAGGGAAGTTTATGGAAAAAGAGCTTAGCTTAACACCAGGTGAATATACGCTAGTGGGTTCTCGAGATGGTTTTAGGGATGTTAGACAAGCATTTATATTGAACGCTGATGAGTCCCATCCAACGATTGTGATCCAATGCAGCGAGCGGGTGACTAGAGGATGAGTACTATAAATCAACAGAAACAACATACAAATCAAAATAATGATGTTGCTCCTATCTTGGCGGATAAAGTAAAAGAAAAACATCAATACAAACTGCTGATGTACTTAATTAGCAGTTTATTTATTATTGGTTTAATTTTGCTTAGCTATATTTTTACAGCTAAGTCAGTTGTTATTACAACGGCTCCAACCAGTCAGGAAATAGAGATCAGCGGAGGATTATACTTAAAATGGAAAGATCATTTGTTGATGTTACCTGGTCAGTATCAAGTGAAGGTTATTAAGCCAGAATATTCTCTCCTTAAGCAAGACTTCATTGTTGATGAGGAACAAAATCAACGTATACATTTTACCTTGACTCCATTACCGGGAAACCTCGCTTTAGAAGTTAATCCTGATGTCGATATTCGTGTCACGATTGATGATCAAGTGGTGAGCATAAACCAGCATACTGTCAAAAACATTGCAGCCGGCCCCCATCAATTAACAATTCATGCTGAAAACTACTTTTCTTACCAGCATAAAATTATCATTGAGGGCAAAAATAAAACACAAAAATTAGCTATTAATCTTACCCCCGCTTGGGGAAATATCATGATTAACTCTGAACCACTGGGAGTTCAAGTTTATGAAAGTGAAGTGTTATTAGGAACAACCCCTTTAAACGCTAAATTGCTAGAAGGAGAGCACTCACTGCATTTTGAAAAGCAGGGGTATAAAGGGATACAAAGAGCTATCGGCGTGAAGGCCGGACAAACAAAAACAATAAAATCAGTCAAGCTGTTTAAGTTAATGGGAAGGTTAGTTATTTCGACTAAACCCAATGGTGTGAACATTTCTTATGGAGATAAGTTTTTAGGTACAAGTCCACTTAATGTAACGGTTAGCCCTGATAAAGAGCTTGATTTGTTAATGTTTAAAGAAGGTTATCAGTCACAATCTCATTCATTGACCGTGGCATCAGACAAAACCGTGTCCAAATTTTATCAATTGCTTGAAAATAATGGCGGGATTTCTTTTGATGTCACTCCAAGTGATGCTCTGCTCTATATTGATGATCGCTTAATGGGCCGAGCTTCGCAAAAACTTTCCTTACCGATAAAACGACAAATCATCAAAATAGAAAAAGAGGGCTATGTCAGTTATCAATCAAGTATTCTGCCCAACTTATTAATGGAACAAAGATTGTCAATTACATTAAAAACTGAGGAACAAGCTCGCTGGGAAAATTTAAAAACGATAATTACATCAACAGTGGGTAATAAACTCAAATTGTTTAAACCTAATGATACTTTTGTTATGGGGGCATCGAGAAGAGAGCAGGGGCGAAGAGCCAATGAGGTGAAAAGAAAAGTGCAAATATCTAAGGCTTTTTATCTTGGCTTCACTGAAATTACGAATAAAGAATTTCGTCAGTTTCAAAGTGAGCATTCATCTGGGCACATCAAAGGTAATAGCTTAAATGGCACACACCAACCAGCGGTTAAATTAACTTGGCAGCAAGCTGCGTTATTCTGCAACTGGATATCCGAACAAGAAAATCTTTCTAAGGTTTATGAGGTCAAAGAGGGGAAAGTGGTTAATTTTGATCCCTTGGCTAACGGTTATCGATTACCTACGGAGACAGAGTGGGTTTGGGCAGCAAGATTTCACAATGGTGAAATGTTGAAATATTCTTGGGGCGCATCTCTGCCTCCAGAAGAAGGTTCTGGTAATTTTGCTGATATAGCTGGCGCGCCTATCCTAGGAACTGTTTTACCAACATATAATGATAATTACATTACCAGTGCTCCGGTGGGGTCCTTTCGTAGTAACGAAAAAGGGCTGTTCGATTTATCAGGTAATGTCGCTGAATGGTTGCATGACTATTATCAAATTAAAACAGATTTATCTCTTAACACAAACAAGGATCCCATGGGGCCGGAGTCAGGGAACTATCATGTCATTCGAGGAGCAAGTTGGGGACATGGCACTCGCACAGAATTAAGACTATCGTTTAGAGATTACGGTAAGGATAAACGTAATGATTTAGGTTTTCGTATCGCTAGAAATGCACAATAAAATTAGAGGTAAAATTATGAATGAGAATAATAAGTTATTAATTATTGTTTTGCTGAGCTCTTTGTTAGCTATCCCCGTTGTTTTTGCTGAGGTGCCTTCCCCACAAGCTTTATCTCAACCTCTGCTTAAAAAATCCAGTGAGGAAGTGAGAATAATTCCAACGGCTAACGAAGAAATGAAAACACAGAAAAAGCAGGTGAAAACTGAAGCAGAAAAACCAGCAAAACCAGTAAAACCAGAAGAAGCGGAAAATAATGATCGCTTTAACCCAACAGAGACGATTTCAGAAGATCTATCCGTCTCGTTTCCAACAGATATCTGATTTTTTAGGAGCTAGCCATGAAACGAACTGCAGGTTCAGAATTTATTTTTCAACTATTTGCGTTGTTACTATCAGTAATTATTGTTCATGCTACCTACGTTACTTTGATCCGGCCCAATGCGGAAGTACTGTTAAAACAACAGGCAGCTCAAGGGCTTGCAGGTAGTGAGGTTACCGACCAACGCTCAATTTATGTTGTTTTAAAGGATTATGAACAAGAAACCTGTTTTATATTGATGTTTTGGGTATTAATGATCATGGGCTATAAAGCTAAGTTATCGTTGCAAGAAAAACAAATGTTGGCTCATGCAATGTTAAATATTAAGGAAGGAGCAAGTATCTTCCCTGAAGATGCTCACAACTTGTGTAAACCGCTGAAGAAGTTAACAGAAGACAAACGTCAAATGTTAGCACCGAGAACGTTGTTAATTGCCTTGCAGCGGTTTGCAGCAACTTCAAACATTGCCGCTGTTGCATCGGCAATCAAAGACATTTGTGAATCTGAAGCGGATCGACTGGATAGTGAGTTGGCGATGATACGTTATATTGCTTGGGCAATTCCATCTATTGGTTTTATTGGTACGGTAAGAGGAATAGGTGAAGCACTTGGTCAAGCTCACCAAGCAGTAGAAGGAAATATTATTGGTGTTACTAACAGTTTAGGTGTGGCATTTAACTCAACATTTATTGCTTTAGTTATCAGTATTTTTATTATGTTTTTCACTCATCAATTACAACTCCTTCAAGAACGTCTTGTACAAAACACTCAAGATTATTGTGATAACAATTTGTTAAATTTTCTTCAATCTGATCGTGATGAGGTTGAATGAATGTCACATATCATTGTCCAAAAGAGTAACCCCCAATTAATTTTCAAACAAATAAACACTCAAGTTGATTATGACTTACCACAGCTAATTGAAAGGGTATATCTTTATGACTGTTAAACGAAAGTTCTCCACTTTTAGTTTATCTTTTCTCGATATTATGTCGTGTGGTTTTGGTGCGGTGATTTTAGTCTTTCTAATTATAAAACATGATGTGAATTCAGAAAATGAATTGCTACAAAGCGAATTGCAAGCTGAAGTGAATTTACTAGAGGAAGAAGTCTCTCAAGGACAAGAGCATTTAGTCAAAATTAAAAACTCTTTGACGCAGCTTAACCAACAAGTAGTTGAAACAAATGGTCTGGCAAAAGTGGTTAACAATGAGATTGATGCAATAAAAAATAAAATTGTCCAGCTGGATGTTGAGGGGGATGAACAACAACGAATTAATATGGAAATCCAGTTACAAAGTTTATTTGTTGAGAAAAAGAAGCTTGAACAGGACATAGCTAAAGGCAATAACGCTCGTCGATTTGCGGGGCAAGGAGAACGTCAGTATCTAACCGGATTGAAGTTAAGTGGATCAAGAACTCTAATTTTACTCGATGTATCGGCAAGTATGCTCGATAACAAAATCGTTAACATTATTCGTCGACGAAATATGTCAGATAATATCAAAATACAATCAGCTAAATGGCAACGTGCAGTTAGAGCCGTGGAATGGTTAGTTGCAAAGTTTCCATTAGAGAGCCAGTTTCAACTTTACACCTTTAATAGCCGAACACAGGCATCAGCCGCAGAAACAACTGGGCAATGGTTATCAATAGCAGACCAAAAACAACTAAATCATAGCTTGTCAAAATTACGAGGTATCGTTCCTCAAGGAGGAACAAGTTTAGTAAATGCTTTCCAAAGTATTGTTTCATTAAATCCATTACCAGACAATATTATTCTGATCACTGATGGTTTACCGACCCAAGGAGTTAAAAAAGGCAATAAAAGCACCATTTCCTCAAAAGATAGGGAAATACTCTTTCTACGTTCACTTGAACGCTTGCCTCAAGGCATACCGGTAAATATTTTATTATGGCCAATGGAAGGAGATCCTATGGCAGCTTCTGCCTTTTGGAAATTAGCGCAATTAACCGCTGGCTCATTTATGAGCCCTTCGAAAGACTGGCCTTAGGGGGGAGTGATGAAATCAAAAAATCGTGAATCGTCAGAGTTTTCTATCGCTTTTTTAGACGTCATTTGCTGTGGTTTCGGCGCTATTATCTTATTATTGATGATAACAAAAACGGTAAGCCCGATTGTTTTAGAAAAATCTTCTCTTGATTTAGACGCCCAAATTAAAAGTTTACAAAAAACATTATTCGTTATTCGAGGCGATACTAAAATATATAGTCGCCAGCTGACCAGCCAAGTTGAACAGATAGATATTAATAAAGAGCGCTTAGCTATTTTACGTACTCGCTTGGCAACAATAGATACACAATTTGCACAATTATCTAAAGCGGCTTCCGATAGCCAACAAGAAAAAGGTAAATTAGCAATTGCATTGCAAGAGCTTACAGTTGAAATGGAGCGTTTATTAGGAAAAAACTACCAAAGTACAAATGACCTCATTGGTGGTATCCCTGTAGATAGTGAGTACTTGATTTTTATTATTGATACCTCAGGCAGTATGTATAACTACGGTTGGCAACGGATGATGGATGAATTAATTGCCACCTTAGATATTTACCCGCAAGTGAAAGGTATACAGATAATGAATGATATGGGGAAATACATGTTTACCAATTATCGTCGTAAATGGATACCGGATACCAAAGCGAGAAGAGCAGCAATTATTAAACGATTGCGTACTTGGAATCCCTTCAGTAATTCGAGTCCTGTAGAGGGGATTCAACAAGCGGTAAGAACTTTTTTCAATCAAGATAAGAAAATTAGTTTGTATGTTATGGGGGATGAATTCTCTGGCCGTTCAATACAGCACGTTGTTGAAACTGTTTCTCGAATCAACCAAATGAATGAAAATAAACAACGATTAGTTCGTATTCATGCTGTTGGTTTCCCTGTGCAATTTATTCGAGAAGAACACTTACAAAAAACCGGTATTCGTTTTGCTACTTTGATGAGGGAAATAACTTATCGTAACGGTGGCACTTTTGTTGGACTTAATGATTTTCGACCTTAAGAGCGAGAGATATGTAATGAGAACATATACAAAAAAATTATTTATAAAGGTTTCTTTAGCTACTTTTTTACTGTCTTTATTGCTCATCAGTTGTAAAAGTACCGTAGATATCCAAGGTCACTTTCCAAGTCCTGTGATCGATCAATTACCCTATTCTATAGGGGTGATTTTTAACAAAGAATTTAGTGGTTATCGATATGTTGAAAAGGGTGAAAAAAGAAAAAAGTGGGAAATATCTGTTGGTGATGCACAAGTTGAGATGCTAAATGTTGTTTTTAAAGCAATGTTCTCAAATATGGAAGTAACTTCTGGCTTCCAAAGTAAATCTGGAAACACTCTCGATTTGTTTTTTCAGCCTAATTTAGAAAACTTTCAATATAATGTGCCTTATGAAACTAAAGGAAATATGTTTGAGGTTTGGCTGAAATACAATATGAAAGTATATGACTCACAAGGTCAAATAATAGCGGATTGGGTTTTAACCGCCTATGGTAAAACACCATCGGAATTTTTTCAAACGCAAGAAGCAGCGTTAAATGATGCAATGGTGATTGCTTTACGGGACTTAGGGGCAGGGTTATCGCTGAAGTTTAGTCAGCTGCCAGAAATAGGCAAGTGGCTAAAAACACAAGAAAAATCTAATAAAACATCAACAATAATAGTAAAAAATAACGTTGTGAATAAAATTGTACTGGGGATTTAAAGCTCTTACTTACTAACGATTGAATAATATGAGGGATTTTCAATGACAAACCAAACTATGGTATTCACCCCTGTACTTATAACCATGTTATGTTTTCTTTTGGGTTGTACAAGTGTAACGGTGGATCAAGTGAAGCACCAAAAAAGTGAGTTACGCCAGGGTGATTCAATTGTCGTTATTGGTCGTAGAACAGGAAGTGATTATGAAACTGAACCGGATCTTATATCATGCATTGGCAGCGCATTATCACAAGCAAACACTGCATTAAATGTTATCCCAGAGAATGACTTTGTAGATAAACTTTATCCTTGGTTTGAGGCGCGGACTGCTCCAATCCATGTCCGAGACCTTAATAGATTATTATCATACGATAAAATCTCAAAAATAATTGATGATTATCAAGTGCAGTATATTGTTTGGGTTGATGGCAATACCGAAAAAACGCGTTCTTCTGGCAGTATTAGTTGTGGCTTATCCCCTGCAGGAGGAGCTTGCTTTGGTTTTGGAACTTGGGATACTAAATCGGAATATGAAGCGACGATATGGGATTATAAATCTCGCCAATTAGTGGGGAAAATCAGCAGTGTTGCAGATGGAACATCATATATGCCAGCAATTGTTATTCCTATCCCTATTATTGCTCCAGTACAAAGACATGCTTGTAAATCAATGGCTAAGCAACTGAGTGATTTTTTCACCATTAATTAATCAGCTATGCTGATAGCACCCAGACAAGTGATAAGTAAATTATCAATATTAACATCGTTCAAATAGGAATATAGAGGTTTATCATGAAATACTTACATATCTATAGTCGACTAATCACTATCGTTTTGATGTTAGCCGTGAGTTCATGTGCGATAAACCCGGCAACGGGAGTACCTGATTTAGTTTTTATGTCTGAAAGTGATGAAATTGAAAAAGGTAAAGAACTACATGAAAAATTAATCAAATCAGTTCCTATTTACCATGATAAAAAACTCAATGCTTATATAAATAAAATAGGCCAAAAAGTGGTAAAAAATAGTCATCGACCAAATATCAAATATCATTTTACCATCATTGATGCGCCTGACATAAACGCTTTTGCTTTACCTGGGGGCTATATCTATATCAACCGAGGTTTGTTAACTTTCTTACACTCAGAAGCGCAATTAGCTGCAGTACTAGCTCATGAAGTGGCTCATGTTACGGCCAGGCATGTTGTTAAACAAGATACCGCCAGAACAAGTGCAAGTACGCTCACTTTCTTATCTGTCTTTACCACTGGTAGCGTTGCTTTGGGAGATGCAACTAGTTTATGGAGCACAGCTGCCGTAAAAGGTTATGGACGAGAAATGGAGTTACAAGCTGATGGTTTAGCGGCGGAATACTTATTTAACAGTGGTTATGCTCCGCAGGCCATGGTTGAAGCTATAGGCGTATTAAAAGATCAGGAAAAGTTTTCGCGTTATAGAGCTAAAGAGGAAGGTAAAAGGCCTAAAAGTTATCATGGCGTATTTTCTACTCATCCTAGAAATGACATTCGTTTAAAAGAAGTCGTTGCGAAAGCGGGAGAGTTCATTGATAAAAAAGAAGATAGTGATAACAAAAAAGTTTACCGGGAACATCTCGAAGGTTTGATCTACGGTATGAACTATGATGCGATGAACAAACCTAAACCGATAGAAAAAGAGCGTTACATTCATCGTAAACTTGGGTTTTCATTATTATTTCCAGAAAAATGGCAGGTTACTAATACCCGTAAAGCCATTGTTGGGCAAGCCAAAAATGACACAGCAAAATTAAATTTAACTATTGCGGTAAACAAAGATAGATTAAATCCTGGGAATTATCTACGCAGTGTTACAAATGTCGGTTTATTATTACGTTCAGAAGATTTTTCTCAATATGGCATGATTGGGCATACTGGTATTATTAAAGGGATCAATGGTAAAGAAGACCAACGAGTTGCTGTTATATTTCAAGGAAGTAAAGCATATTTATTAGTTGGTGAAGTTTTTAAACCTGAAGAGGGAATTGATTACGATGCTTTGTTTTTGAAAAGTATTCAAAGTTTTCGACCAGAAAATCCTCCCACAATAGCTAAAAAATCCAGGACAATACACTACGTTAAAGCGAATGATAATACACGGATGGACTTGCTTGCTAAACAGATGAATTTAGGCGTTTATTCAGCACAATTGCTGCGCCTTATTAATGGGCTTTACCCTAGAGGAGAGCCAAAGACTGGGGATTGGATAAAGATAGTTAAATGAACAGTTGTAATAACATGATTGATCGGATTATTAAAAAACACCTATCCTTATAGAGTTTTAGGACAAACTGAATCGGTCTACTTTATTGTTTTACAATCTAATTGCTATGAAAAAAAAGGTTAAAATACAATACTGAGCATAGCTTATTTAGATAGTGTCCTCTTACGTCTTTTATAAAGTGATTGAGTGGAAAATGTATAGGTTTAACAGGGTGTTACACACTTTGTAATATATCATTTTTTACCATTTAAACACGCTATTAAACTTTACTTTCAGGTCCTTAGATAAATGATTATTAGCGAGTGCAATAATTCCTTTAGGGCCTAGAACTACCCACTTAGTCAGATTCCCATCATTTCCTTTCGCTTCTTTTACTGACCACAAGGCAACAGTCAATGCTCCCCATTTTGTATTAAATGGTCCCAATATGTTCCCTTCTATATAAACCAGTACCATTTCACTCGTGCATTACTGACGAAAATCATGGATAAAGAGAATATTCATCACTTATCAGCAATTTTTTAAACTTTGCTATACTTAATTTTATAGGAATAGATGACGAGGCCGACTAAAGAGTGGCCTGCTAGCTGGAACAGTAATAGATAAATAACTTAAGTGGGGTTTATTATGTTAAGACATTATTTTTTTTCCGATGATCTTGATGAGTTGGAAAAAGTTGAAAATGAGTTAGAGCAAGAAGGGTTCACAGAGCCACAAATTCATGTATTAAGTGAAAATGATGCGGGTGTGGAAAATCATCACCTACATGAAGTTGCGGCTGTTTTAAAACAAGATGTTGTGCATTCTACTGAATTAGGAGCGGTAATTGGGCTAATAGGTGCTTGTGCAGTGCTATTAGTTACCTATTTTTTGAATTGGCATCAATCGGAGGCTGGTTGGGTGCCGTTCATATTTTTAGCGATTATTACCTTAGGTTTTTGTACTTGGGAAGGGGGCTTTATCGGTATTCAGCAACCTAATGTTAATTTTAAACCATTTCAAGAAATGCTGCATAATGGCAAACACATTCTGTTTATAGATGTTAAGCCCAATCAAGAAGTAGCATTGGCTGCTGTAATGAAATCACATCCGAATGTTTGTGCTTCAGGTCTAGGTGAATCTTCCCCTAATTGGGTGATTCGAGCACAAGATAATTTTAAAAGTTTTATGAAAACTATGCCTTAGCATGTGACGATATCAGCAATAGTTTAAGCTCAACAACCAAATAGAAGTTTCAAATTAGGTTGTTGAGCTTAGCTATACTGATATAAAAGATAAACCAACTTCCACGCTATAAATTAGGCTCTCAATAACACCTACTACCTGTCAATCTGACGCTATTTATTTTAGATAATTGGTGATTTTTGCAAACTTGCTTTTTCCTTTTATTTGTCAATAAATTTACTTTTATTATTTTCTAATTTAGAGATGCTTTATTGATATTATTCTTAATCATCATCTCGCTACTTACTCAAAAGTAGTCTATGTTATTAATTGAGGTGGTTGATTATCGAACACTTAAATAGGGTGAACGAGCAAGAGCAATTTACCCTATACGATGCCATTTTAGCGCTATTCCTGTTCCCGATAATCACAATAAAGTTAAGTATAATTTAGTTTTTTATTTCTCTCATTCAATTAGCTGTAAAGTCAATTTTTAAAGTACAGCAACTTAAAACTAAGGGTGTACTATGACGATAGCCATAGTTATTATTTTATTAGTCATTGCGACATTAGTTTTTCATTTTATCAGTCCTTGGTGGTTTACTCCTTTGGCATCAAACTGGCAAGCGATTGATGACACGATTAACATTTCTCTTTGGGTTGTTGGTATTGTATTTGTCGCCGTTAGTTTATTTCTCGCATTTGTCATTATTAAATATCGCTACAATAAAAATAGACGATCTGACTTTGAACCTGAGAATAGCAAGCTTGAGGGCTGGTTAACTGTAGTTACTACACTCGGTGTCGCCGCAATGTTGACCCCCGGGCTCTTTGTCTGGGGAGAATTTATTTCAGTACCTGAAAATAGTGAGACCGTTGAAGCGGTCGGTCAACAATGGCATTGGAGTTATCGACTGCCAGGAAAGGATGGCAAGTTAGGGAAAACAGCCATTAAATTAATTAGCGAAGATAACCCGTTTGGTATTGATGTTAATGATATAAATGGCGCTGATGACTTACTCGTGAAAAGTAATGAATTGCATTTACTCATTGGGCAACCCGTCAAAGTCTTATTACGTTCAAAAGATGTTTTACATAATTTCGCCGTACCGCAATTTAGAGTAAAAATGGACTTAGTTCCTGGTGCTATTACTTTTGTTTGGTTTACGCCAACGAAATTAGGTCGCTATGAGCTGTTGTGTGAAGAACTCTGTGGTATTGCTCATTTTACCATGCGTGGTTATATCAAAGTCGATACTGCCAATGATTATCAAACTTGGCTCGCTAGCTTGCCCACCTTTGCGCAAACATTAATTCGTGACCCTGTAAATATAGCGCAAGGGAAGCTGCAATATGCCGGATGTATTTCGTGTCATGGAATCGATGCTCAGGGTAGTGAAATGATGAATGCCCCGCAACTTGCCGGTTTAAGTCGTTGGTATCTTCAGCGGCAACTAGGTTATTTTAAACATAATATTAGAGGTCAAAATAGTACTGATGTTTATGGCCAACAAATGTCAGCTATGTCGGCTTTATTATCTGATGATAAAGCCATTGAAGACGTTAGTGCTTACCTTAATTCATTACCTTCAAATCAAAACACCCTAATAAATAAAGGCGATGTTATTAAAGGTAAAGTACTTTATAAAAATTGCTCTTATTGCCATGGTGATGATGCCCAAGGAAGTTATGCCATGAATGCACCAAAATTAGCCGGCCAGCACGCTTGGTATTTAAAAAGGCAAATTGCTTCATATCAACATGGCATCAGAGGAGCTCATCCCGCAGATACCTATGGTAAGCAAATGATCTTAATGTCAAAAATTTTGCACGATGAACGGGCGGTTCATGATGTGGTGAGTTATATCAATTCACTGAGCAGTGTCAGGTAAGTCTATCTCAGAAATATTTTAGGAGCATGATGTGACAAAAATGGAAAATATAGCAGTTGCCGATCAAGTGGATCAATCAAGTCATCCTAGCAGTTTCTTGTCTAAATATGTTTGGAGTCAAGATCATAAAGTAATTGCTATTCAATATTCAATCACTGCAATAGCAGTAGGTCTTATTGCCTTAATATTGTCAGGAATTATGCGCTTGCAACTTGGTTTTCCTAATGAATTTTCATTTATTGACCCTTCATCTTATCTGCAATTTGTCACTATGCACGGCATGATCATGGTGATTTATTTATTAACTGCATTGTTGTTAGGTGGGTTTGGAAATTATTTGATCCCATTAATGATTGGGGCAAGAGACATGGTCTTCCCCTATTTGAATATGCTGAGCTATTGGACCTATTTACTTTCAGTGCTGGTTTTAGTTAGCAGCTTTTTTGTTAGTGGTGGTCCTACAGGTGCTGGTTGGACGTTATACCCGCCGCAAGCCATTTTAAGTGGCACACCTGGTGCCGATGCGGGTATTTTGTTGATGTTGATATCTTTAGCTATTTTTATTGTCGCTTTTACTATGGGGGGATTAAATTACGTATCCACAATTTTACAAGCTAGAGCTAAAGGCATGACCTTAATGCGCATGCCTTTAACTATTTGGGGGATTTTTATCGCGACAATTTTGGGGCTTTTAGCATTTCCAGCATTACTGGTTAGCGCCATAATGATGATTTTTGATAAAGTCGTAGGCACCAGTTTTTTTATGCCCGCTATTTTATCGTTAGGTGAAACACTCGATCATAGTGGTGGTAGTCCGATACTATTTCAACATTTGTTCTGGTTTTTTGGTCACCCGGAAGTATACATAGTTGCCTTACCGGCTTTTGGTATGGTTTCTGATGTCATTGCGGTACATGCACGAAAAAATATTTTTGGTTATCGAATGATGGTATGGGCCATTGTTGCCATTGGTGGTTTGAGTTTTGTGGTTTGGGCACACCATATGTATGTCAGCGGTATGAATCCATATTTTGGTTTTTTCTTTGCGACTACCACATTGATTATCGCCATACCTACGGCATTAAAAGTTTATAATTGGCTATTAACGTTATGGCGCGGAAATATTCATCTTACCGTGCCAATGTTATTTGCAATTGGTTTTATTTTTACTTTTACTCATGGCGGATTAACCGGGCTGATGTTGGGGAATGTCGTTATTGACTTACCCTTATCTGACACCTTTTTTGTTGTTGCTCATTTTCATATGGTGATGGGCGTTTCACCCGTAATGGTATTGTTTGCTGCCATTTATCATTGGTTCCCTTTGTTAACTGGACGATTCCTAAATAATACATTGGGAAAATTTCATTTTTGGGGGACCTTTTTAGGCACTTATGCCATTTATTTGCCGATGCATTATTTAGGATTTTTAGGGGTTCCTCGTCGTTATTTCGCTATGGGAGACACCGATTTCATTCCTGAGTCTGCCCAGACGCTTAATGCCGGTATCACGGTTTCAGCCATTATTGTTGGATTAGTGCAATTGGTTTTTATTGTTAATCTTATTTGGAGCACTTTTAAAGGAAAAAAATCCGGTCGAAACCCTTGGCAAGCAACATCATTGGAATGGCAAACGGCACAATTTCCTCCAGGACATGGTAATTGGGGAGAACATGTACCTCAGGTTCATCGTTGGGCATACGATTATAGTGTGCCTCAGGTTAAAGATGACTTCATTCCACAAAACTTTTCTCCTGCAGAGGTTGAATTCCTAAGCAGTGATCAAAATAACAGTCGGGAAGAAAAATAATGCAAATATTAAAAACCTTGCAAATAAAACCTTGGTTAGCACAAGAGCAAGAAATCGAACCATTTTCTCTGGAACCCAATAAAGAAAAAGCTGCGAGTACCGCGTTAAAATTCTTTTTAGCTGTTATCACAGTAATTTTTTTCTTATTTACTATCACGTTTTTACAACGCACTCAATCTTATGATTTCCAAGCATTATCTGGTGAACCATGGCTGCCGTTTACCAATGCCAGTAAGTTATGGCAAAACAGTATTTACTTAATAATGGCAAGTATCAGTATTATTTTAGCGAAAAAATTTGCTGATTTGCAGAGCTTCAAAGGCGTTTTTATTTCGTTAACTGCAACCGCATTATTTACGGTTCTGTTTATTGGCGGACAAGTTCAAGTTTGGCAGCAACTTAATCAGTCAGGTTTTTATATCTACACTAACCCAGCTAACAGTTATTATTTTCTCCTTACGGGCATGCATGCCTTACATATAGTTGCTGGTGTGTTGGTATTTATACGTTGTATTTGGCTGTTTTCATTAGATTTATCGTACCAAGGATTAGCTTCCCGTCTCAAGTTGTGTGCACGGTATTGGCACTTTTTACTTTTCATTTGGTTATTCTTATTTTTTTTGTTAACGGGTGATGCTCAAACCTTTAAAACAATTGCTTTATTTTGCGGGTTCTAAGGAGGATATATGCCTAATAATCAACAGCAAGAACATACACAGCCTGCTAAGTCCTCATCTTGGCAAAGTGTAAAAAACGATTGGGGCGCAGATAAACAAACATTCGATATGCCTTGGGGCAAATTGATGATGTGGATATTTTTATTAAGCGATACTTTTATCTTTAGTATTTTTCTTATCAGCTATATGAATGTACGTATGTCGGTGACCGTTCCTTGGCCAAACGCAAGTGAAGTGTTTGCTTTGACTATTGCTGGTCATCACATTCCTTTGCTCTTAATTGCCATCATGACGTTTATTTTAATCACGAGCAGCGGCACTATGGCAATGGCCGTTAATTATGCCTACCAAGGAAATAAGAAAAAAGCCGTTTATTTAATGGTAACGACAGCATTATTAGGCGCTAGTTTTGTGGGTATGCAAGCATTTGAGTGGACTAAGTTAATTGTAGAAGAAGGTATTAGGCCTTGGGGAAACCCTATGGGAGCAAATCAATTTGGTGCCACCTTTTTTATGGTCACTGGATTCCATGGGCTGCATGTTAGTGCGGGTGTTATTTACCTTGGCATGATTGCCAAGCGAGTAAGTCAAGGAAAGTACGATAAAAAAGGATATCAAATCGTTGAGATAACTGGACTATATTGGCACTTTGTTGATTTAGTTTGGGTATTCATTTTTGCATTTTTCTATTTATGGTGAGGCTAGCATGATGAAACAACACACAGAAAAACAGGGTGTTACATCGAATGTTCCACAGCAACATCCGATCTCGATGTACCTAAAAGTATGGATATTACTTTTTGTCTTAAGTGCCTGTTCTTACATGGTTGATTACTTTCAATATCAAGGCATGCTGAGATGGACACTTATTTTAGCTTTTATGTTCATAAAAGCAGGTTTAATTATTATGGTTTTTATGCATTTAGCATGGGAGCGTCTGGCGGTTAAATTATTATTGTTTTTACCGCCAATTGCTATTTTAATTTTTATTGTTTTGATGTCGAGTGAGGCTGATTATGTTTTTATCAGCCGTATGGTCTCATTTTTTAATCCTTGATATCTCCATATTACGTAGAGGAGAGCCAATGAAAAATAATGTTAATACTATGATGGTATCGCCTAAATTGGCGACCTGGCAAGATTACCTAGCCTTATGCAAACTGAAAGTGGTGTTGATGATATTGATCACCGCTATGGTTGGCATGTATCTAGCCAGTGCTCAAAATTTTGATATGAAATTGATGTTTATCGCGAATGTTGCCATTGGCTTTGCGGCTAGTGCAGCCGCTGTTATTAATCATGTTGTGGATGTAAATATCGATAAAAAAATGCAAAGAACACAATGGCGACCACTCGTTAAACAGTGTATCAGCAACAAACAGGCGCTGATTTTTGCTACAGCTTTGGCCTTTAGTTCGATGTTCTTGCTTTTGAAATATGTCAATGTGTTAACTGCATTGCTCACTTTAATAGGTTTTATTGGTTACGCCGTGATTTATACTTGTTTTTTAAAGCATAAAACACCACAAAACATTGTTTACGGTGGTTTTGCTGGCGCTATTCCCCCTTTGCTCGGTTGGACCAGTATCACCAATAGTATTGACCTTGAGCCTTTATTACTGACGTTGATTATTTTTTTGTGGACACCAGCTCATTTTTGGCCATTAGCCATAGACAGGATTGAAGATTATCGACTCGCTAACGTACCTATGCTGCCTGTCGTTAAAGGGGTCGATTACACTAAAACTTGTGTTTTGATTTATACCCTAGCAACAATTTTTGCGAGCTTATTACCCTATTTATTCCATTATTCTGGTGAGGTTTATTTATACTTGGTTTTAGCATTGGGTCTTTGGTTTGGTTATTTTGCTATACAACTTAAAATTACCGTAAAGCATCAATTAGCATTAAAAACCTTCCGTATTTCAATTTATTATTTGATTGCACTTTTTCTGGCTTTATTACTTGATCGCTTAATCGCGCATTGGTGATAAGATAATGATTAATAAAGGCTTTCAGTCTCGACAAGTATTAATTCTGCTACCTATTTTAGTGATCATTGCATCAGCGGTATACACTTTTCGTTTAACCGCTAACAGCCATTTTTATAAGGGTGGGGAGCTGCCAGCAATACAAGGGTTTGTATTAAAAGAAGCGCAACAATTAACAAATATACAATTAACTGATCATCGGGGCATGCCCGTTAATCGTGATTATTTTCTAGGAAAATGGCGGTTTATTTCCTACGGCTATACTCAATGTCCTGATATTTGCCCAACCACTTTATTAACCTTAACTCAATTTGCTGATTTGCTCAGTGAAAGCCATGAGAATCTAGAAACCCAATTTGTATTTTATACCGTTGACCCCTATCGTGATTCTCAAAAAATACTGGCGCAGTACATTCATTATTTTTCAGAGAATTTTGTTGCTGTTCGTGCAAATAACTCAGCAGATGCCCGAAGTTTTCAGCACAGTTTAGGAATAAAGGTAAAGATTACTCGCGGCGATATAAGTGAAGCGAATGAAAATGTTATTAAAAGCAAGCATTCCCAAACAGTGCCAAAAAATGATTTGTTTTATCAAGTAAGTCATGGACTCGCGATATTTTTAATAAATCCAGATGCTGAACTACAAGCCGTATTTTTACCTGAAATTACAGAACTCGGTATAAAAGGTTTTACCCCGAATATGCTTTATCGTGATTATGTAAAAGTTTTAAATTATTATAAACAAAGTAGTTGAATCCAAGATAGAGTAGGTATTTATAAGTGTTTCATCGCAGTCATTTTATGTCTCTGTTAAACTCTTTGGTGAAGCAACTCACGAGTTGAATATTTCAAAAGCTAGTAGATTTTTTACTATCTAATCATTAAGTTGACATTAGCTAATACCTGAAACAATTAAATCAAAGACCAAATGGTTACTTCAAATGCTTTGACCCATTTGGTTTACTAGAGTTGATTAATTTTCTTTGTATGAAATCGAAAGTTCAGTTAATTCATCTTTGTTTTTTTATGAGAGTTCAGTAAAATAGTTAGTCTTTAACAGTTCTGTAAAGGTTAGTGATGAAACGCGTTGTTTTATATATTTCAGATAAATGTCCCTATTGCCGTGAAGCTCAAAAATACTTGGATGATAATGGCATTAAATACAGATTAACAAATGCGAAAATGCAGCGCGGTAGAAAAGAGCTCGACGCTATAGGGGCTAGTTCTTTACCAGCTCTTAAAATTGGTAATAAAGTAATGATTGGCTGGAATCTAAAAAACTTTAAGAAACTCTATGCCGCAGATTAAGAAGTAGAATTATCTAACTAGATAATTGAGCAGCCCATGGACAGAAAGTATTAATTACTCTACTTCCAGTGGATAACAAAATATAGAGGAGCAGAGCATCATTCCGCTTAACGCTATAATTTCTTTATCAACCAGCACAAGCATTGGTGTTCAGCTTTCCCAAAGTAGTTAAGATGTTGGTTGCGTCAACTTGTCGTGTGAGAGCCGCTGCTTTGATTAAAAATCTCTATGACGGCTATTGTGGCTAACTCGCCAGTCGAGGGGATAATCAATCAGGAATGGTCGTCCTATGACGCTTTGCAATGTGAAAACAGTCATCATGTTTATGAAGATATAGAACTTTGTTTGTTTATCTGTGGAAAACTCTCAACAAGAACGGACATCAAGGTATCTTTCTGCTGTTGAAAATTTAATAATGCTTTAGATAAACTTTGTTTAGCTTCAGCAATAACTATTAATTGCTCAAGATGTTTTTTAAGTGCTAGTGCGCCGATATTATCGGTTAAATCTTTGATTTTCTTCCCTAGCGTCACAATAGAGTCATAGTCATTTGCTGTAATCAATTGTTCTAATTCTTCAGCCATCAAGTTGATATCTTGATGGAACATGGTCATCATTCTGTCAGCAAGCTTTTCATTGTTACTGACCCGGCGATAAAAGCCTTCTTCATCCCAAATAATTTGATCTTTTTGTATTGGGCTAAGCGATTTAACACTACTTATATTTCCAACAACTTCTTGCAGATTAACCGTATTATTCTTACAACGTAGTAGGGCTGCAATAACATGTTCAACAACAACAGGTTTACCAATAAAATCATCCATTCCTGCAGCAAAGCATTTTTCTTTGTCGGCGGTAAAAACATTAGCTGTCATCGCAATAATTCTCGGCCTATCGCTGCCATATAAATCAACAATTCTTTCAGTAGCTGCAATACCGTCCATCACTGGCATTTGCATATCCATAAAAACGACATCATATGATTTTCGCGCTATTGCCGATAAAGCTATTTTACCATTTTCAGCCAAATCAGGTTGATAACCAAAGTTTTCAAGCAAGTTTTTCGCTATTATTTGGTTAACATGATTGTCTTCAACGATAAGTATGTTCAAAGGTAATTTCTTTGCCATTTCATTATCAATATCAGAGTATCTTCTTTTTTGTTCTTTTTGTTGGAATTCAATTTGTTGTAAAGGAATGGTAAAATAAAAAGTAGAGCCTTGACCTTGGCTACTATTTACACCGATTTCCCCCTGCATTTGCTCAACAAGTTTTTGACAAATAACCAAACCTAATCCTGTACCACCGTATTTTCTTGTCGTTGATGCATCTACTTGAGAAAAAGGTTCAAACAATTTCGCTTGGTCTACTTTAGATATGCCAATACCAGCGTCTTTAACTGAAAAACAGAGATAATAAATATTGTTTACTTGTTTAGTTACCGCTACCGAGATATTAATATCACCAAATTCTGTGAATTTAATCGCATTTCCTATCAAGTTCATCAATATTTGTCTAATTCTAATATTGTCTCCTAAAAAGCTCTCGGGAATATTTTCGCCAATATCATGGGTTAATAGCAAACCTTTTTGAGATGATAAAGAGCTTAATAGATAAATGCTGTTTTCGATGCAATCTTCTAATTTGAAGGGGTGTTGTTCTATTTCAAGTTTACCTGACTCAAGTTTCGACAAGTCCAATATGTCGTTAATCACGACCATTAAACCGTCACCACACGATCTAATGGTGGTAACCAAACTTTCCTGTTTCTCACTAAGGCCTGATTGCTCTAATATCGTTAGCATGCCTAATACACCATTCATAGGAGTCCTAATTTCATGAGACATATTGGCAAGGAACTCTCCTTTTGCTCGGGTTGCTTGTTCCATTTCATTGATCGAGCACTTCATTGTTTTGGTCATCTCGTTAAATGACAACCCCAGAGTTGCAAATTCATCTCCGGTGTTAATTTCAATTATTTGGTTGAGATCTCCCCGAGTAAATTTATTAGTCGCGGTCACTAGAATACTTAGCTTTTCTACCACGTAATTTGATACCAGCATAGCAACGCCGATCGCGATGATAATAGCGATCACAGTCCCAATTACCACGACAAAAAGAGCAGTAGTGGCCGCTTGGTCTGCTTTCAGTTCTCTACTATTCATTAACTCCATTTCAACGGCAATAAATGTGGCCAAAATAGTTCTGATTTGGTCGGTAATATTTTTACCTGTTTCTTTTTCAATAAGCGAAGTGACATCACTCATGTTACTGCCAACTAAATTCAATTCACGACGTATTGCTATTTCAGGTGACCCTGCTTGTTCATCCCATTGTCTACTTTTTGCCCTTAAATTATCAATACTCGTTAATATAGTTGTTTTATCGTAGTTGGTTGCAATCAACGACCTTAAAGATATGAGGTTCGTTTGCATGGCTAAAAAGCTATCATCAAAAGGTTGAAGGTATTCACCTCGACCAGTAATCAGATAACCACGTAGCCCTGTCTCTTGGTCTAGTAGATCTTTTTCAATGCGGGTAACCAAGTACTGGGCGGCTTCGTTTTGTCCTTGAACGAAAGTTGCTTTTAAGTTTTGCAACAAACGTCTCGTTTTTCCTAATATGCCTTTGCCACGTCCCGAAGCGACTACCTGTTCAATGGGGTGAAATGAACTACCGTTCTCATCCATTTGTTTACGTAGCGCTATTTCCGCTAATGCTGATGCTTGGTAACGGTTGGCAAATTGTTCAATGTTATCAAGTTTCTCTTGTACATTCTGCGTGTCAAAACCACTTGATATAACCGATTGTAGTTTCGGAAAAGTATTTCTTAATATCACTTGTCCTCGATAATAAGGTTCTAAAAATGAGTCTTCACCGGTTATTAAAAAACCACGTTGCCCGGTTTCACGGTCAACAATAGCCTTGGAAATAGTGAGCAAATGTTTAGAGGCTGTGAAATTTGTATCTTTAAAACTCACTTCTAATGTTGCAATAATACTTCTCATTTCATCAAGAATATTTTTTCCTTTCTCTTGGCTCAATGTTTTTTGCAGAAACTCTAAACTATTCACATTTTGTGAGTCAATATTCCGTCTAGCGGCTATTTCTGGTTTGGCTGCTTGTTCGGTCCATTGGCGATGTCCGTTTCTCAGTTTAAGGATATCTTCTTTTAATAGCTTATGGTCATTATAATCTTTAGTATTAGTATTAGTATTAGTATTAGCCGCTTTAACATCTATATAAACCAATAAATCAATAATGGCTTGTTCAAAATCTTGTTGTCCTTGTCTATAAGGAGCTAAATAGCTATCGGTGCCAGTAATTAAAAATCCTCGCTCACCGGTTTCCTGATCAACAACCGCCTTGGCAAGCTTAAGAACATAATTCTCACCTTTAAGGTCATTTTTGGAAATAAAGAATGCGGTTAGATTATCAAGAATACTGCGCTGTTGATCTAAAATAGCTTTTCCGGTATTTCGGTTTAATACCCCTTCTAAAAACTTTAAAGTAGATAACCCAGATTTATTAATTTCTCGACGAGCTTCAATTTCAGGTGCCGCTGCCTCTGTATGCCAGAGTGTTGATAATGATTGAACTTTGTCTATTTTGGCAAAGACCAATTGTTTGTTTAAACTATTATTAACTACCTTTTTCAATGCTAAAATACGCGTCGTTATTTGTTCTCTTGCTTCTTTATAAGGCGTTAAAAACTCGCTTTTTCCGGTAATTAAAAATCCCCGTTGATGTGACTCTTGTTCAACTAAGTCCATCGAAATTTGTCCAACCAAATTTTTCCCTGCTGGGTGATTGGCTTTTTCGAATTGGTAAGTTAATTCAAATAACTGCGCTTTTATTTTATCTAAAATGTTTGCACCTGCTGACGAAGCCAGTGCATTTTCTATATCAGTATGATTTTTGGAGCCGTCATTAACGGCTTGGCGCAATAATATTTCTGGCTCTGCTTCCAATGTCATCCAGCTTAATGACAGTGCTTCTAAGTTAAGTATTTGAGTTAACATCTCGTCATCTTCAAAATGACTTTCAATCAATTGACGAAGGTTATCCATATGCACATCAAAGTTTTTTTTACCTAAATGAAAAGGTTCAAGAAAATTTTCTTCGCCAGTAATCAGAAATCCCCTTTGACCACTTTCTTGATCAACAATATCTTTAGCAATAGCCAATAAAGCATTGACTCCTAATGGGTAGTTGGCTTGTTCAAATATTTGGTTAAGCTCTTCAATAGTACCGCGTATCTCATCAAGGATATTTTTACCCTGTCCTTTCCTTAAGACATATTGCATGTACTCTAGGCTTTTATTGCTTTCTTTTACTGATCGTCTTTTTTTAATTTCTACAGACGCAGCTTCTATTAACCATCGTTTTTCTAGAACATCTATTTCTTTAAGCTTCTCCACTTGGGGGGGATTATCTCTAACCAAGGTTTGTAAAGCCTGAATCTTGGCATCCCAAGCGTTTTGAGACGCAATGAAAGGTTCTAAAAAGTTATCTTTACCGGTAATAAGGAAACCACGCTCACCGTTTTCCATATCTATCATCAGCTTTTCGAGCTCTTTACCATCGCTGATTACTTGCTGAGTATGTTTTACCCACTTGGAGGTGCCCGTTAACTCACCAATACTGAAGAAGAACACGGTAGCAATGATAATGAGCAGGGATAATGGCACGCTAAAACCAAGTAAAATCTTGGTTCTCGTATTGAGATTCCCTACATAAGTAGAAAGGTCACGACGATAAGAATTAAGTGATAACTGTTTGACCATAGATAGGTTCCGTTGCTTCCCAGACCAACTTCATTGACAGATCTAATTAGATTAAATTGTAGTAGCATATGATAAATATAGTAGAAGATAATGTTTTTTCTAAGTTAGATGTCAAAAGTAATACGTTACAGTTTAATCGTGCTCGGTTATTGAATAATACTTCTAATTTAATACAGCGCTCTCAGCGGTAGTATTGCTATAAAAAGGCTTGATATCATAGGAAGTCAAAATAGAGATTTAGGTGAACAACCCATTGCAGTCGTTAGACTTTAATTATTGCAAATAGTAATAAACCAAAGTGCTCATATCAATTGTCTTCAATACCTAAGTCATTTATCTTATTTCTTTAAACACCTTCCTCTGGGCTCGTCACTTTCATGGAGCACAATATCGGAGTGCAAGAACTGCGCAGCATCTGCTGAATCTTTTACTTTAGAAGCGCTGCGTTTTAGCATTTCAGCTTCAAAATCAGTCAAGACACTTTTCCTTATTCCAGCTTCTTTCCATCGAGATAAAGGTCTACATTCTGTTGAAATTTTTCGAGCTAACGATAACGCATCCAACAGAGCTTGATTCGCTCCCTGTCCTTTAAATGGGCTCATTGGGTGAGCCGCATCTCCGATCAACGTCACTTTAGAACCATTTTCTAACAATGACGGTTCGAGGAGGGCTCTATCATACACAGGATAACCAGAAACTTTATCTACCATGGTCGCGGCTAAAATTTGAGGAATGGGAGCATGCCACTGAGTTCTTCGACATGCTTCATCTTTGAGTGCTTGAGGCCCTTGAGCATTCAAAGCCTTAGCCTTTTCTTCTGGCATCGGGAAACTAAGTTGCCACATTACCGAGTCTGACGAATAAGGCATTATGTAGATACGCTCATGGCCATTGGCGGTTTGGAATACTGTTGCTGAGTCTAGCAATGAATGTTCGAAACCTTCAAGATCACTTAAGGGGCAAATACCCAAGATCACAATACATCCTAAGTAACTTAAAGGGGCTGCATCCTCACCAATCAACAACTTTCTCACTGAACTACGAATACCATCAGCTCCCACAACAAGGTCCGCCTTGGCTGTTTTTAGCTCGTCCTTTACGCGAAAGCTTAGATCAACACCTTCTCCATCACACTCTTTAAAGTCAACTAACTGGTGGTCCCAGTGGACAGCATCATGGCCGCCGAGTTGCTCAAGCAGAGCAAAGCGCAAAGATTGCCGTGCGATATGGACATTTCTGCGTTTTAACGAGGTATTCACATCTGACGACAGCCACTTTCTGACGCCCCATTCGCCAATCACTTTGCCTGCTGTTGTATGAACCAGATGTCTTGTTGAAATGATCCCTTGTTCTAATGAGAAAATACCTAATCCTTCAATCGCTTTACTCGCTTGTTGCAAAGTGAGTCCATAACCTTGAGATCGAGCACCGAAGCCCTTGTCGCGTTCATAAAGTGTAAAAGGGATCCCGCGGTGTAAACAGGCCACAGCCAAAGCTACGCCACCGATACCACCACCGATAATAGCAATGTGTGGGGAGTTTTCTTTATCTGGAATAGGGGGATTAGCAGAACGAAGTAATCCGGTTCCGCAACAATTTAAGCAGTCATAGAGGTGGCCCTTCGGACGAACGGGAACTGTGCCTTCGCTGTTGTTTTTTTCAAATTGTTCTAATTCTCTTTGGTAGCGGAGTCGAGTTTTTTTCCGGGGCCTTCTGCTTTTTTGTCCACGTCCCTGACATTCCTGACAAATAGTCCAGCTATCTTCTTCAATTTTCAATTTTGTAGATTTCCTCTTTATTTCCCTTCTTTAAGAGAAAACTTAGTCAATAATAACAGCTGAAGGGCTTATAGTAGAGTTGTGATGATGGCTATCATTAATGATATGACAATTTAACTCAAGAAAGTTTAGGCCGTGTTTTTAGCATTAGGGATTTTTATAGATATCTCACTAACGAATATCAAACAAGATAGAATTTTAGACTTCTTTGTACAAAGAAGACACTTATTTGATAGAAATAGTCATGTATTTTCAAGCTAACGTAGTCACAAGATAAATATAGTTAGATTCAGTTATGTCTAATACCAAACATTAAGCTTAGTGAGGCTAGTAGGGTTAGGATTATATTTTGTATTGTATTATTAGGGACAGAATGAAGTGACTAAAGCGCATCTGACCCTATTTAATATATCTTGGATATCGATACGTCTTAACGATAAAACGCTTCAACAGTTCCTTTAATAGTTCTTAAAAGTGGTTGGCCGCGACGATCTAATGCTTTGTGCATTGCGACTTTTACCCAACCTTCACTGATGCAATATTCTTCAACATCGAAACGCTCTTTACCTTTAAACATAATACCAATTTCGTGTTTAAAGACTTCTTCCACATGATATGGGCTACGGGGGTTTCCCGAAAGACGATCCGGTAATTCTGGTAGCGTTTTGATATCGTTCATGTTCATGACCTGTAGTAAATAAATATTGCGCTATTGTAGGCAATATAGCCATACCTCTCAATAGCTGTGGTAATAAATCTTAGTTATCAATGTATGGATAGTGATAGAACACTGAGCTAATTTAAATATTTAATGTCATCTTAAAGGTGAAATCAGATAGAATAATCTGCATAAGTTTAACTTATATTACCTCTATTCGATGCTTAGATTATGTTCCCCATAAGAAGAAAAGCAGTGGGAAAAAATGTTATATCCTACGCATTCATAAACAGAAGTGTGGGTGTCGATAGTGTGACATGCCGATAAAAAGAGAAATAAAGTGCAGCTAAGGCGAAAGTTCCTTAATTCAACCGTGACTATTTACCGTTTTACGGTATACTGCCGCGCTCAAACCAAGTATTTAATTTAGCGGAGTTCATTATGCACGATCTGTATTACAAAGGGCGTATCCACACCAGAAAAAACCATGTAACAACAGGTTATAATACTAAGCGTTCCGCTAAGCTCGGCACAGAAAAACATCCTTTAACGTTATCAGTTACTAGCGAAGAAAAAAAAGGTGAGATCGAAGCATTAGTTACCGATAATGGATTGTTTGCCAACATTACCCTAGATAACACCGTTGATGAAAACATCAATGAACTTACTGCAGTTTTGAATAAAATAACGACCACTACGTTTGATAAAACGCCTAACCGCAATGATCCTTGTTCATGCAACAGCGGAAAAAAATATAAAAAGTGTTGCGGTTAATCGTTATCGACTTTTCGCTATTTATTGAAACTGATTAATTGAAAAATATTGAAAGCCTATTAAATATTAACAATTAAGTCAGGATGGCTTTACTCTATTTCTAAAAAGTGCAAAGCCATTTTAACGATGACCCCCTCTATATTATATATCAGCCAAAAATATTAGCCCGTAACACAGTTATTTTTGCTAATACCAAAGTGGCTACATAACTTTAATTTTACTTCACCTATCTGAATAAATACCCCTATAATATTTAGGTTAATTTAACTGCAAGGTGTTATGGATTTGGTCTATATGGATATCTTCAAAGCTGATAATAAATATTTAGAATCTTATAAAAAATTTTTACGTGCATGTTTTACTCATGGTCTTGTGAAGTATGAATCGGCGCTTAATGACCCAGAAAATTATCTTAATAATATAATTTTTGACTCATCGCAGACATCAACTTACTTCTGTATTCAGCAGGGCGAAGTCATAGGCGCTATTAGATGTCGTCATCATACTAACCATTATATTGAAAACGTAATAGGGCATGTAGGATATGAAACAAAACCAACGGCTAGAGGCAAAGGCGTAGCGAAGTTTATGTTGTCCTGGTTACAAGAAAATGTATTAACAGGCAGTATTATAATTACTTGTGAAATTAATAACCTTGCTTCAAAAAAAGTGATTGAAAGCTGCGGTGCACAATATATAAATCAAATTTATTCACCCGAAAAAAAGAGTGATGTAAAAAGGTTTTTATTAGAACCAGCATAATTTAAAGTACGGTGTATCGTCTAACGGGTTTAATTACTAACAATATATTTATGGTATTGATTAGGATTGAGATAATTTATTCAAACAATCGGAATTAATTGGTATAAACTTCAAATTCATATAATTTATTAATCTGTTTTTAACGTTTTAAAAGGGTTGTTGATGCAAAAATCACGAAAAATATCTATATCAGCTATTTGTTCTATATATAGTGCACTTATATTAACCGCTTGTTCGTCAATCCCAACGTTTCAGCATTTATCTAAAGATGCAGTTGTTGTTAATGCTAAAAAGAATACCCCTGAATTAGGGCAAACTTTTACGATTGATATTGGAGAAAATCTGTTAATAAAAGAGTTAGGAAGTTATGCCGAGAAAACGATTAAGTCGGTTACTTTACTAACACCTGTAAAAGGTGAATATGATGAGTACCCTAGTTTAAGTAAAGGGAGAACTACCTCTTTAGGTATGAGCAATTCAGGCGGTAATGCCGCATGTTTTAATGATGCGAAATATCTAGGTGGCATGAGTAAGTTTTGTTTGTTTGATGAAGAAAAAGACGGTTACTTTGAAATGGGAAGCTTTAGTGGCGAAGAAACCTATACATTAAATGTTCCCTATAATATTTTCAGCGATAAGAGTAAAACGCCTGAACAAGGCTACTTAAGAAAAACGCTATCTTATAAAGGGCTGTCGAATGGGAAAATTAATTTTAATTATTCCGAATATTCTGGAAATATGGTGCGCGCAACCTTAAGCCAAGACTTTTCAATTCAAAATAAAAAAGATGCTCATATTTTATTTAATTTCAAAGGTGCGGAAATTAAAATCAAACAGGCTAATTTATTAAATATTACTTATGAAGTTATGCAGCATTTCAAATAGTTAACTACCATTCTATTTTTTTACATTAAAAAGCCGCAAAATTTACATTTTGCGGCTTTTTGTTGTTTCTCTATTTAGCTAAAAGCTAAAAGCCACACTGTTTACCTTTGTTTTTGTCTTTTAACCATACTTGTAATGGTGCAAAGTAATCTAATACCGCGGTAGCATTCATTTGTTCGCTACCGGTTAATACTTTGTATGCTTCTTGCCAAGGTTGGCTAGAGCCCATTTCTAACATGGTATTAAGTGCTTTACCGGCTTCTTTAGAGTTGTAAATTGAACAACGGTGAATAGGGTCGGTATTACCTGATATTTCACATAAAGCTTTATGAAATTCAAACTGCTGAATGTGTGCTAAGAAATATCGGCTGTATGGAACACCACCTGGCACATGATATTTAGCACCTGGATCAAACGCATTCGCATCACGTTCAACTGGAGCAGCAACACCTTGATATTTTTCACGTAACTCCCACCAAGCCGTGTTGTAGTTTTCAGGTGTAATTTCGCCTGAGTAAACTTTCCAACGCCATTGGTCGACCATTAAACCGAACGGAATAAAGGCTATTTTCTCTAATGCCATTTTCATAAGTAAGCCAATATCTTTTGACTCATCAGGAATGGTGTCGATTAAACCAATTTCTTTTAAATACTTTGGGGTAACAGAAAGCGCAATAGTATCGCCAATTGCTTCATGAAAACCATCGTTAGCACTATTTTGAAAATAGGTAGGTTGATCTTTATAAGCGCGTTGATAGAAGTTATGCCCAAGTTCATGATGAATTACATTAAATTCTTCACCGGTTTTTTGGATACACATTTTTATACGGATATCGTCTTTAGCGTCTAAATCCCAAGCAGAGGCATGACAAACTACGTCGCGATCTTCTGGCTTAGTGAATAATGAACGTTCCCAGAATGTTTCTGGTAATGCATCAAAACCTAATGAGGTAAAAAAGGTTTCAGCGCCTTTCACCATTTTAATTTCGTCATAGTCATTGGCGGCTAATTGCTCTGTGACATCGTAACCTGGATCTGCATTTTCAGGTGCTACTAATTCGTAGATATTCCCCCAAGATTGTGCCCACATATTTCCCAGTAAATGTGCTGGAATAGGTTGGTCTTGTGGTACTTTTTCAACGCCGTAAGTTTCCCCTAGCTCACTACGCACATAACAATGTAAGTCGTCGTACAATGGTTTTACTTGTCCCCACAAACGGTCGAGTTCTTTAGCAAAGTCATCAGCAGGCATATCGTAATTTGAACGCCACATCGTACCTAGGTCTTTATAACCTAAACCTTGAGCACCTTCATTGCCTAATTCAGATTGACGAACAAATAAAGGTTTCATGTCTGGGCTAATAGTACGCCAGCCTTGCCACATTTCTAATAATTCGTCGTAATCACGTGAAGTCGCCATCGTTGAGGTCATTTCACCTAAACTTAGTGTTTTACCTGCTTTGGTCTTGTAAGTTCCTTTACCGTACATACCACCGAGCTTTGAACCAATTTTTGCAAGTTCAGCAGACTTTGCTGAATCTTGTGGTGCGGGCATCACTAAGCTTTGCTTTAAGGTATTTAATTTTCTGCGTTGTGTAGGAGTTACTTCAACATTATCAAATGTTGCAGCTGACATGGCAAAGCGAACACCAGCTTCTGTTGATTTTTGATCGGCTGCTGCAGATAAAGCCGCGGTATCATCAGTAATAAAATTTGAATAAATCCATGCAGCACGACTACCTTCAATACCTAGTGCTATTAACTCTTTCTCTGTGGCAATCAGAAATGCATCGGCGTCTTTTGCAGTTAATGCTGGAGCAACTTGTTTTTGTGCTTGTTGAGTTTGTGTCGAATTTTCATTATTACAAGCGGTAAGGGATGCAAGTACGCATAGCGCAACACTTGTTTGTTTGAATAGTCTGATCATAAGCGTCTTATTTTTTATTATTAGTAGAAATGAAAACTCAGTATATAAAATTGTGAGGTATGCTTAAAGCTTTGGCAAAAAAAAGCTATGCAATAAATTGCAAAGTCAAACGCTTAGGAAAGCACTAATATAAACGGTTCGCAAGATGAACCTTTGAAAGTTTAACTAATAAAGGTCTTGTAAGGTTCATACTGTAGTTATTAGGCTACAAACGAATAAGAAAGTTAAAGGTATTTTTGACAAAAAAAAGCTCAGTAAAAACTTACTGAGCGACTATCTAAAACAGATATAAGGGAGAAATAACAATAAAACACTAATCAAGCTTCTACCTTCGAAAAGTTGAGATAATAATAAAGGGAGTTGGTGTTTTTTACTGTACTCATTCGGTTACAAGTTGTAATCGGGGAGGATGAGTTAAATTTTAGGCAAAAAAAAGCTCAGTAAAAACTTACTGAGCGAGTATCTAAAAACAGATTTAAGGGGGAAATAACAATAAAACACTAATCAAGCTTCTACCTTCGAAAAGTTGAGATAATAATAATGAGTCCGTGTGTTTTTTACTGTTGTATTTAAGTAACGAATTGTAATCACTATATGGTTTATCTTTAGGTTATTGAATAATATGGTTAAAGCTAAGATGTGATATTCATTGTTGCGTTATTTCAAACGCTTGTTTAAACTGTGCCTAATGAATAGTAAATATTTATATTTATGATGTAATTAAAAGGTATCGTTAGAACATGAGTACAAAAAATAAAATTCTAGATGCAGCAGAAAGCTTATTTGCAGTACAAGGTTTTAATGGCACGTCATTAAGAGAAATTACTAGTCAAGCTGAAGTTAACTTAGCTGCGGTAAATTATCACTTTGGATCAAAAAAAGAATTGATCAAGTCGGTAATGTCTCGATATATGAATGAACTTTCTCCACTATTAGAGTCTGCACTTATTGAGGTTTGCGAACGTGATAACTTAAGCTTACTTGAAGTGTTTTCAGCTTTTATTGAGCCTTTATTATCGTTAAACGAATTTAAAGAAAACGGCACCAGTAATTTTTTACAGTTACTAGGTCGAGGATATTCTGACAGCCAAGGTTTTTTACGCTGGTTTTTAACAACGCAATATCCAGGTGTCATTAATAATTTTGTTAAAGCGGTACAAAAAGCTTATCCAGAGCTAACTGCAGAAGAAATGTTCTGGCGCTTACATTTTACGATGGGAACCGTGGTATTTACTATGTCGTCGAGCGATGCATTAATGGATATCGCAAAAAGTGACTTTGATAAAACGATGGATATCGCAGGTGTTATCAAAAAAGTTATCCCTTATGTTGCTGCTGGCGTAGCTGCTCCCATAATTTAATTAGCCTTTCTACTCGTTTTTAATATGATAGTTCCAGATCGGTCTTTGTTATTGAGACTGATTTAGGTAAAGTAGCCACATCGAAAATTTATCATTATAAAGCGTGTTTATGGGTCCTATTATGTTAGATGTGCTTGGCACATCTTTAACCGCAGAAGACAAAGAGCTTCTGCAACATCCTCTTGTTGGTGGGTTAATCTTATTTACCCGCAATTATGAATCTGCTGAGCAAATCGCGCAATTAACTGCCGATATTCGCAAAGCCGCCAAGAAAGAACTCATTATTGCTGTTGATCACGAAGGGGGACGGGTTCAACGTTTTCGTGACGGTTTCTCTCTTATTCCTGCTATGGGGAAAATTTGGAACTTTGCAGAACAAAACATAGCTACAGCTCAAGAATTGGCAAAGCAAAGTGCAATTTTAATGGCACTAGAAGTTCAAGCGGTAGGTATCGATATCAGTTTTGCCCCTATTCTTGATATTGATGATATCAGTGCAGTTATTGGCGATAGGGCATTTCATAAAAATCCAGAAATTGTTTGTCAATTAGCCAGTGCTTTTGTTGACGGTTTACACCTTGTCGGCATGAAAGCTACAGGTAAACACTTTCCCGGCCATGGTAGCGTTCAAGCCGACTCTCATATTGCTTTACCTATTGACCCCCGTTCACGTGACGAAATATTCACTCTTGATATGTTGCCTTTTAAAAGCTTAATTGATAGTAATAAAGTCGATGCATTAATGCCCGCACATGTTATTTTTCCTGAGGTTGATAGTGAAGCTGTTGGCTTTTCGCCTTATTGGTTAAAAGATATTTTGCGCAATGAACTTGGCTTTAACGGCGTTATTTTCAGTGATGATTTATCAATGGAAGGTGCCGCATGCGTAGGAGGTTACGTTGAACGTGCCGAAGCGGCTCAGCAAGCAGGTTGCGATATGTTGTTATTATGCAATAACCGAGAGAGCTGTATTGACGTAATTGACAATGCTAATCTCAGTATTGACGAAAAAAGTAATCAGCGTTTATTACGTTTATTGAAAACCTCAACAAGCGGTTTGAGTGAGTTAAGTGGAAATAGCCGTTGGCAACATGCCCGTACAGTATTAGCTGAGTATCTATAAAGATAATTTATCCTTTACAAATAAAAACAATAAAAACAATAAAAACAAAAAAGAGAGATTAATGAAGCTAACTAAACAAAGTTTTATAGTGCTTGCGCCAATGCTAGCCTTTGCCTTTTATTTTTTACTGCTCTGGTTAGGTTTAGCAGAAAAACCCGCAACCGCAGCCGCTATAACTTTATTAACGGTTATTTGGTGGGTCAGTGAAGCCATTCCTATCCCCGCAGCATCTTTAGTGCCTTTTGCGTTATTACCCATGTTTGGGGTCGTAGACCATAAAACCGTTGCGTCTTCGTTAGGTAGTCACGTCATCCTTTTGCTAATGGGTGCATTTATGTTGTCAAAGGCGATTGAAAAAAGTGGGGCGCACCAAAGGCTCGCGGTTTACATGGTAAGGTTAGTGGGTGTATCAAGTGGGCGTCGATTAGTGTTTGGTTTTATGTTGGCAACTGGTTTATTGAGCATGTGGATTTCGAATACAGCCACAACACTAATCATGCTACCTATAGCATTAGCCATTCTTGCTAATATTGATAACAAAGAACTTAAAGTTGCCCTTATTTTAGGTATTGCTTATGCTGCATCGGTTGGTGGTATAGGTACACCTATTGGCACCCCGCCTAATGTTATTTTTATGGGGATTTATGAAGAGCATACCGGTCGTGAATTTGGCTTCTTAGCATGGATGAAAATAGGCGTGCCTATAGTTTTAATCGCTTTGCCGATAATGGCATGGTGGTTAACGAGAAATATAAAGCTTAAACACGAGATAAAATTGCCAGCATTAGGAGAATGGCGCAGTGAAGAAAAACGAACACTGTGGGTTTTCGGACTAACTGCACTTGCATGGATCACCCGTAAAGAACCATTTGATGGCTGGAGTGGCTTTTTAGATATCCCTATTGCCGGCGACAGTACCGTTGCACTGTTTGCTGTTGTTTTAATGTTTTTAATACCCAACGGTAAAGGCTCTCGCTTGCTTGACTGGGATACAGCAAAGACTATCCCGTGGGGCATGTTGTTACTTTTTGCTGGTGGTATTGCCATTGCGAAAGGGTTTGTCGCTTCAGGACTTAGTACGATTTTAGGTGAGTGGTTATCCTCATTAGCTAACTTACCTGTCATTGTTATGCTATTAACGATTTGTCTAGTGGTTACTTACTTAACTGAAATAACCAGTAATACAGCAACAGCAACATTACTTATGCCTATTCTAGCTGTAGCCGCTGTTTCAGCGGGTTATGATCCTATGGTGCTAATGATCCCTGCGGCTATGTGTGCAAGTTGTGCGTTTATGTTGCCTGTTGCAACTGCGCCTAATGCCATCGCTTATGGTACCGGTGAACTTGAAATTAAAGATATGGTGAAAGAAGGTGCAATACTGAGCTTTATTTTGTCTTGTTTAATTGCAGTTGCTTGTTATCTATTTTTATTATAATCAAAGCTGTTCGTGTTGATTTCACTTAGTGTTGATTGCCTGCAAGCTTAGTGTTTGGGCAATCGAACTACTATGACAGTGAATATTAAAGACTTGCTTTGTCCTTGAGCAATATTCAATGCCGCATTTACAGGCATTGAATAGAGAAGAACGAAAACAGCTGACCGTTTACGTTCTTTGCTAGATATGACTTTATGTATTTTAAAGTTTTCTTTTATCAATAAGGCGAGCCAATAAAATTATCGCTAATGCAGCACTAAAAACACCATAAACCACAATCATCATTTGCGGCATTGTGTAGCCAAAAAATTGCCAATTTATATCACCACAGTCTCCTGTCGCTTCGAATAAAGATGGTAACCACTCGTGTAATGGTGCCCAACTAGGGAAATTAGGAATAATTTCACAGCTATATAAAAATGACATAGTAGATGACTGAATTTCAACATGTTCAACGGCAATTAACAGGCCCCATATTGCGCCAACTCCCCATAATGAAAATGCAATTATACGTAGAACACTATTCTTATTACCTAGGCTTCCCACAACACCAGCAAAGAATATTCCCCATATAGCGGCTCTTTGATAAATACACATAATACAAGGGGCTAATCCCATGGCGTATTGGAAATAAAGGGCTGATAACTCTAAGCATAAAGCTGTGAAGGCAAGTAACTGCCATGCGCGGGTATTTACCGATAAATCACTTAAAAACTTCAAAAGTTGTCCTTACATAATGTTAATTATTTAGATGTGATGTTGCCATAAATTTAGCTATAGGCATATAAAAAGCGCCACATGGGCGCTTTTTTACAAAAAAATTCCTTATCAGAACTAGAAGTTATCTCTAGTGTCCAGCAGGAGCGGCAGCACCATCTTTAGTATTATGATGCTTAATTAAACCCGATTTATAAAAGTCTTGTGTTTTTTCTTCTAAATGACCAGATGAAATCGCAAGGAAACCTACAATGCTTAATACAATCGTATAAGGCAATGCCATAATAACCATACGACCATACGATAAACGAACTAACGGTGCTAATGCTGACGTTAATAGGAATAAAAACGCTGCTTGCCCATTTGGCGTAGCGACACTTGGTAAGTTAGTGCCTGTGTTAATCGCAACAGCCAGTAAGTCAAATTGGTCACGAGTAATGGTACCTGCGGCTAATGCTTTTTGTATTTCGGTAATATATACCGTACCAACAAAGACGTTATCACTTACCATTGAAAGCAAGCCATTAGCAATATAGAACATCACTAATTGCATATTACCTTCATAAGTTAATACCCAATTAATAACAGGAGTGAATAACTGTTGGTCAATAATCACAGCGACAACCGCGAAAAATACGGCTAATAAAGCAGTGAAGGGTAATGCTTCTTCAAAAGCATGACCAATTTGATGTTCTTCTGTGACGCCAGTAAAACATGTTGCGAGAATAATAACACTTAAACCAATTAACCCTACAGGGGCTAAATGAAGTGCTAAGCCAACAATTAACCATACAGCGATAACACCTTGCATGATTAACTTTACGTTATCTCGTTTAGAGCGTTTTTTACTTTCAGCAATGTCAAAATCGTTGAGTACTTTATGAACATTTTCTGGTAAAGCAACACCGTAGCTAAACCATTTTAGTTTCTCTAAAGCAAGACAAGTTAGCATACCTGCAAAAAATACCGGAATAGTAACTGGTGACATACGAATGGCAAACTCAACGAACTCCCAACCAGCTTGTTGACCGATAATTAAATTTTGAGGCTCACCAACAATAGTACAAACGCCACCTAAAGCAGTACCGACACCAGCATGCATCAATAAGTTACGTAAATAACCACGGAACTGTTCTAAATCATCGCGAGAATAATCAACTAAATCCGTATCTGAAGTATGGTCGTGATCATTATTAGCATCTTTGCCTGAAGCAACTTTGTGATAAACCGAGTAGAAACCAATAGCGACACTGATGATAACGGCAATAACCGTTAAGGCGTCTAAAAATGCAGATAAAAAAGCCCCCGAGAAGCAGAAAAGTACAGATACGAGCATTTTAGAACGTATTTTGGTTACTATTTTGGTAAATAGAAAAAGTAACAAGTCTTTCATAAAGTAAATACCGGCAACCATAAAAATTAGCAGTAGCAGTACTTCAAAATTAACAATCATTTCATGCATTATTTGACCTGGTGTAGTCATGCCTATAACTACTGCTTCAATAGCAAGTAGACCACCCGGCTGAAGCGGGTAACATTTTAACGCCATAGCTAATGTGAAAATGAATTCGATAACTAGTGCCCAGCCAGCGGTATAAGGGTCAACTAAGAAAAAGAGAACGGGGTTAATCACTAAAAATGCGATTATTGCAAGTTTGTACCATTCAGGCGAATTGCCAAGAAAGTTTTTGTAAAATGCACTCATGAAAGATTGTTGCATAATTGACCTATTTATTGAAGGATTTGACGAGTTTTAATTCGCCTCGAATTAATCTTGTTCTTATTAAAGTGTTAATAATGACAATAGTTTAAGCGCAATTGTAAGGCTTGTAAATAATCTATGCCTACTATATTAGTGCGATTAGTGACTCTTATGTTGAGAATTTAAGGTCTGAGGCATTTATATGCTGAGAAGGTTGAACTAAAGTGACCTATATTGCGCGGTCGTTTTTAAATTATGTTCTATTAATTTGAAAGTATCTTAGTTGTAAAAATGTTTTGGTTTGTTGTTTAATTACTCAACTGACCGTCGCGATAGAGAGTAATCACTTTGTCGGAGGGTTACTTATTTCCATCTCTAAAAGAACTCGGCAAAATTTCAACACCGACCAATCTACCCACTTTGATAACCAATGGTATTGTGATTGGTGCAAAAGGTAAGACTGCAAATACCCCTAACCCTAAGCCTTTTAAAACATCTAAAAATTGTTTATTGGCTTGTTGCATTTCTTCTTTTGTTGCTTCTCTTTTGGTATAGCGTCGATAAGTTGCCAACATTTCTTTGGTTTCAGCTTTCTCTTGAGATAGCGCTAATTTAACCCGAACCAGTTGCCGCTTTAATTTTGCGGTTTGACGTCGTCGGGAAATGGAAACTACTCTGCGTGGAACTTTAAAAAAATGAATCCAAACTTTCATCGCCCAATTCTCCCATAATTTTACTCGCTTAGATATTCGAATTACCTTTATTCAATGCTATTTATTTCTAATAGGCCCGGTTAATACTGCTGAGATAAAGGTGAAAAGTTTTGATTTTGAGACTAACTATTATGTTAACTTCAAAAGTAATGGTGATTTACTCGTTAACTTCATTGGTAATAGCACAATATCTCAAGGCAGTAATAAAGACTCTGACCCTATTTATAATGTTGCGAATAAAATTGTTTCGGTAGTTTATGCAAATGCTAGAGCAACCTATAGTTTCAATGAAAATTTGAATGTTTATATAGCCGATAGAAATATAACGAATAAAGCACCGTAAACGCTACCTGTATTCATCAAGGAACTAGCTTGTATTATGGTGTTGGACGTTCATATTTTATGGGAGGGAGCCACCAGTTCTAAGTCGCTTATTTCGATAATAAATAACGTCACTTTTTAGTGATGGCTTTTTAAAAATAGCACAAACCACTAAAAGATAAATAATGAAATAATCAATTAAGATCGAATTCTCGATTTATCGCCACTAGAATATTGCAAGCTTAGTCTGAAAAGCTGCATCGCATAGTGATGGGTTATATTTCGCAATAGCTCTAATAAATAATTTTTTTGTAGCTAGGTTATATAATTTAATGGTACGTGCTGGTTTCCATTATAGTTTGTGGTAAATTCAGCAATATAAGTGGGTTTTAATTCATCAATAAAATCAAAAGGAATAAATTATGTTGCAAGAAGTTTTGAATAAAAATGTAGTAATTTCAATCGGCACAACAGATTTTAGTCATGTAATTAAAGGCGAAGTAATAGATACGTCAGATTCTTGGTTAAAAATACAAACAAAGAAAAATATAGAATACATAAAGATTGATGCGATTATTAAAATTCTTGTTTCTGAATAGAATATGCCATTTAAATCTTTTATAAATACATAGATTTACTATTTCATTAAGTTGGATTTATCATGAAATATTTCCAACATTGTTATCAATTTCGGCTATGAAAAAGTAATTACAGCTAGTTGGGACTTTGATAATAATAGCTCAAGGCTTAATTCTAGCGTGGCAGGTATTGGTTAAGTTTCCTTGGGTCGTCCATTAAGGTGAACTTGTTTAAAATATATAGTGTCGCTGTCATCTTTACTGTTTACAATGACAACGACGCTATTATTTTACTGTTTAATTCCACTATTCATTTGGTCATTTATTGGGCTTGGTAAATCGCAAAACTTAATGCTGGCACTGTGATACTTAGCTTATCATTATTTCCATGACTCATTTCCTTGTTAACTTCACCGCTTTGATATAATACTTTATAGCTATTGTCTGCAACATTTAATGCAACTTGCTGCTCACTTTCGGCAGTATTGAATACCACGATCAGAGCTTGGTTTTCGCCTGCTAAAGTACGCGAAATAGCAAAAATTCCCGGGGTATCTTGTTGGTATAATGTTTCTTGTGCGCCATTTCTTAAAGCAGGGTAACTATGATAGATATGGCTATACTGGGCGAATACCTTATAAAATGGATGCGATGCATCAAAGTTGTCATCAGCTGTGGTTTTGTTTGTTGCTAATACATTGTCTTCGTTATAACTGGTAACAAAAGAAGGCATCATATTTTGTCTTGAGTCTTGATCGCCACCTTTGCCAATAAAGCCTTGTTCGTCGCCGTAATAAATAATCGGTACGCCGCGCAGGAAATAGACCATTGCGTGGGCAAGTAAGTTTCGTTGAATAATCTCAGCTTCACTGTAGTTTTGCTCACTTTTTGCCAACATATGGGCAAAACGTCCCATGTCATGATTACCGGTAAAGTTTAATAGTTGGTTAGCGTTGCTGTCGTTGTCTAAGTAGTCGCTATCGTTAGCAAATAACTGTCCTAGTTTATCGGTACCTTGTTGGTCAATTAACGTGTGTTGCAGTGTAAAAGCTAAACCAAAATCTAACACAGACTGCATATTACCAACCGTAGTATAAGAGCTTAATTCTTTGGTATCGCCACTGTAAACTTCGCCAAACATGAAAAATTCAGGAATTCCAATACTCACTGCATGCTCAACCAATGCTGGAGAAAACTCACTCCAAAACTCCATATTTACGTGTTTAACGGTGTCGATGCGAAAACCGTCAGGTTTAAATTCAGTGATGATATTTTGGAAAATATCTATCATGCCTTTAACCACTTGTGGATCGTCGGTATTTATATCGTCAAGGCCTGCGAAGTCGCCATAAACAGAGTTTTCACCTCGGTAAGTTGTTTCTCCTTGATTATGATAATACTTTGGATCATTAAGCCAAGCCGGCACTTTCACATTTTCTAAACCTTTAGGAATAACAGGTGTGTAGCTGTCGCCATTGGCCACTTGGGCTAATGACTTATATTCACAAGTTTCACCTGCCGCTTTTAACCACTGTAATCCGTCTTCGCCATAACATTCTTTAGGCTTGATCACATCAGCGGTGTGATTAGTAATAATGTCGAAAAAAACCTTAATATTTTCTTTATGCGCGGCGTTAATAAAGCTAGTTAAATCTTGATTACTGCCAAGGTGCGGATCAATTTCAGTGAAATCTAGTACCCAATAACCATGGTAACCAGAACCGCCTTCTTGAATCGTTCGGTTACGTAGAATAGGGGTTAACCAAATTGCACTAATGCCAAGCTCTTTTAAATAAGGCAATTTCTGTTCAAGGCCTTGAATGTCGCCACCGTGGTACATGCTTTTATCCGTCTTATCAAAACCACCTGCTGAAATTGGTTTCGTTGTCGAGCCATTGTCATTGCTGGTATCTCCATTGTTAAAACGGTCAGGCATGACAAAATAAAATACTTCATCTTCAATAGGGCGCTGCTGATAAGGCAGTAAGTCAGTGGCTATCTTGCTTGAAAAGTTAAGGTCAGACGAACTAACCGCAGAAGCCTTAGCGACTGAAGGGGTTATAGACGTACTACTTTCCTTGGTTGAGGGCTCAGGACTACAAGCAACACATAAAGTGGCGCTTAGCCATATGAATAAACATCGAGTAAGTATAATAGAGCGTTTGGGCTGAATAGATAAAGTATGCATGGGATCCATAAATTAATTAACGATTTTCATCATAGTACAAACATCATCGCATTAAGTATAAAGATTACATACGTATGCATAGGCAAAAAGTCACATTTTAGCCATGCATACGTATGCAGTGATATTGCACTATAGCAGATGGCTATTTATGCTTATATTGTCATTGGAACTATGACATTTTCCGTTGTTAGCAAGTACAAGTTAACAAAGTTTTTTAGATGTGAATTGGAATATTATGGACATTCAACCTTGGTGGCGTGGCGCCGTTATTTATCAGATTTACCCGCGTAGTTTTATGGATGCCAGTCAAGATGGTATCGGTGATCTTAAAGGTATTATCAACAAACTTCCTTACGTAAATAGTTTAGGAGTTGATGCTATCTGGATTTCACCATTCTTCAAATCCCCGATGAAAGATTTTGGCTACGATATTAGTGATTATCGAGAGATTGACCCAATGTTTGGCACCATGGCTGATTTTGAACAGTTAATGACAACAGCTAAAACACTCGATTTAAAAGTGATTATTGACCAAGTACTTAGTCATACCTCTGATCAACATGTATGGTTCACCGAAAGTCGTCAAGACAGAACTAACGATAAAGCTGATTGGTATGTTTGGGCTGATGCTAATGAAGATGGTACTCCACCGAATAATTGGTTATCAATTTTCGGTGGTTGTGCATGGCAGTGGGAGCCCCGCCGTCAGCAGTATTTTTTACATAATTTTTTAACCTCGCAACCTGATTTGAACTTCCACAATGAAGATGTTCGAAAAGCCGTTTTAGACAACGTAGAATTTTGGTTGAAGCTGGGTGTTGATGGTTTCCGTTTAGATGCAATAAACTTTTGTTTTCATGATAAACAATTGCGAGATAACCCTGCAAAAGCCGTTGAAGATAGGCAAGGTCGTGGCTTTAGTGAAGACAATCCATACGCATTTCAATATCATTATTACAACAACACACAACCTGAAAACATTGCGTTTATGGAAGAAATACGCAGCCTAATGGACCAATACCCTGGTGTGGTAACGTTAGGCGAAATATCTTCGGAAGACTCTTTACATACAATGGCAGAATATACTCAAGGTGATAAGCGTTTACACATGGCTTATAGTTTTGAATTATTAACGCCAGATGGAAGCCCTAAATATATTCGAAATACCGTTGAAGCATTAGAAGGGAAGCTTGCAGATGGTTGGCCTTGTTGGGCGATAGGAAATCATGATGTAACCAGAGTGGCTACCCGTTGGGCTCAAGCAGAAACTATAAGCCAACAAAGTAAAATGTTTAATGCCTTATTAGCGTCCCTACGAGGTAGTGTTTGTACGTATCAAGGTGAAGAACTTGGCCTTACAGAAGCTGATATCAATTTTGCAGATTTACAAGACCCATACGGCATCACTTTTTGGCCAACGTTTAAAGGACGAGATGGCTGTCGAACGCCAATGCCATGGCAGAAAAATGAGATCAATGCTGGATTTTCAGAAAGCCAAACGCCTTGGTTACCTGTTGGTAGTGCTCATGCTAATGATGCTGTAGATCTACAAGAACAAGCGTCTGATTCTGTCTTAGCGGCTTATCGTACTTTTTTAGGCTGGCGTAAAAGGCAGTTGTGCTTGCAGTATGGCGATATTAACTTTATTGAAAGTGATGATGAAAAATTAGTTTTCAAACGCAGTTATCAAGAGACCGAGCACCAAGAAACGATAGTAGTTGTAGCCAATTTTACTGATAAACCGCTCGAATATGTCATTAATGGTGAAGCGCCTAAGCTGTTAATCGGCCATGGATTTGAAGAGGTGACATTGCCAGCTGATACTAAGAATTTAATGGTAGGCGCTTTCCAAATAGCATATATCGCTTTAAATGAGTGATAACGGTTAAGGCGTTTAGCAACGAATTTACTGAAAAACAAAGTATTATTGATACAACATCAGCTTATGATGCAATTAAAAATCCAGAACATAATATGTTCTGGATTTTTGTTTTATCATTAAAACAAAGAATTAATAAATGATAGAAATTTTTATATACTTAAGTCGCTAAATGCTAGTTGTTATTTTTTCATCTCTAATTTTCGTTGGCTGGCATAATACTTCCCCAAAACCACGATTAATATACCACCGAGTACTATAGTTGCAGACACCATCAGGCGAAATGTAATTGCTTCAGACACAAATATAATGCCTCCCAATGCGGCGATTACAGGCACAGACAATTGAAGTACCGCCGCTTGCGTAGAAGAAAGCCCCCTAAGAGCTATATACCATATTGTGTAACCGATTCCTGATGTTATGCCACCCGACAATAAAGCCAATATTACGCCTTCAGATGAATATTGAGAATTATTCATTGTATAAATAGCTAATAACATAACGAGTGGGGTGGTCCTAAAAAAGTTATAACTTGTGTCCATAAGCGGATTATTCGAAGCCCGCCCTTTCAATGTATAAATTCCCCATGCAATACCTGCTGTTGTCATCAGTAAAAAACCACTTGCTGAAGGTGTGGTAACTTCTGGTAGTACGAGATAAATAAAGCCGGAAAAAGCAATAACTACGCCAGACCATTCAGTAATATGTAGCCTTGTACCTGAAAGAAAAGACAGTAATATCATCGTTATCTGAACTGATCCAAATAGAATAAGTGCGCCAGTACCTGTATCTAACGAAGTATATGCGTAGGAAAATGTTATCGCGTAGACAAAGAGCATGAAACTCGCCGTCCAACTTCCTTTCGATGGTGTACTCGTTACATTGCGAGTTGCGCTTTGAGTACTACATATGATTAGCAGAAGAACAATGGAGCCTGATAATAATCGTATAATGGTAAAGCTTGCTGCATCAATGGCTTCATAGCCCAATGCCAATCGGCATAAAACAGAATTAGCGGCAAATGCAATTAGTGCTAAACCAGTAAGAATGATTGTGCTAAATAAAGAGTTATGTCTCAATTTATCCCCTTATATAG
>MAAB01001318.1_pt1 | contig 55174 bp, 90 predicted proteins | sample 1115991 | NCBI WGS metagenome assembly MAAB01 (sample SAMN04961124, study PRJNA320927) | seawater metagenome | isolation source: sample BD02T18 sea water enriched with oil for 18 days | place: USA:Gulf of Mexico | collected 2013-07-27 | reverse complement strand
CTGTTTGATGTTGTAGCGCTCAGAATGAGTGAAAGGTTTAAGCTACTCCTTTCGTTCTTGCCAGGGCAAAGAATTAGTCTTGCGAATGCAATCAGTTGAGCACTTAAGAAAGTACTTAATTGATTATATTGCGTGTTGTTGATGGTTGAGCTGATATTTGAATGGTACTACAGAGATTGTAGTTTATAGAATAGGGTGCGGAAATTGGCTTTATTAGCACCTAAAAGCAAATTGATATTAATTCAAAAATGGCGTTGAAGCAAATTTTAAAGATGTTTTGTATTGTTGCTTTAGCTGAGCCATTCCTTTGTTGATTATTAACCGATCAATCAAAGTGCTTTAGTTCACCCAAAACACTCGTTTCCATAATTTTAGCCTCTCCTGGTACTTGGGTCTTTCCTTTTAGCTTTTTAATTACAAATATCATAAAATTTTTGGGGTATTTCCATCGCGTAGCATGAAAGTGAAGTGATATTGTGAACCCCACAAGTAAGGTGATTACTATCATTGTATGTATGAATAAAACCTCTCACCTCTTTCGTGTGCTCTTTTATCGCACAGTGGAGCATACACAAATCATGCTTGTTTTTTTCAGAAAATTTAACTTTAATGGCTTTGGGAACTGATTTAGTAGGTATATGTCCACGACCAAATGTTTTTATATCGTCAGAATTAAGACAATAATTTGATTTAAAAAGGACTGCATCAATAAAGTGACCTATAACGCCAACATTCATAAACCATGCTTTAACTTCCTTGACGTCTAAAGGCTTAATACCACCTTCTAACGTTTCTTTTATGGAAATGTTCAGCTTATTGGCCCCGTAATTTTCAGAATCGTCACAATGCTTTTTTATTAGCTTGTATAGCCTTTTCGCATCAACTCTACGCATTTATTCTCCCCTTAAATTAAAGCGCTAACAAAATATTTTTATTAGCGCTCTGAAGAACGGTATCGTCCTTCCCAAATACTTTTAACTTTTCTAGTAATTTACCCTCTACCTTTTTAGTAGACAAATGAGTAACAAGATCAGGTAAAGTTGATTGTTGTGAAAGTTCCTCGCTATTGGCAATTAGTGACTGTTTTTCACCTTCAGTTAGAGAAAGAGCATTGCTTACAAAGGTAATCATCAAGTCTTTGAAGTTCTCAATACCTGAAGCCTTTTGCGTTACTACATGTACTTTTTTCATCCTTCAATTTCCTTCTCGGTTTTTGCTCTAATCACGAACAGTAATTTTTCCAGAACCAGCGCACTTTTCACAAGGCCAATTAGCTTGACCGAGTACGCTTAATTCGCCCTTAATGCCTGTACCCTTACACTTCCTGCAATTATCTTCAATATGAACTTGAACATGAACATGATCACCTAGATTTTTAGCTACGGTTTTCTTTACATAAATAACTTCACCTTTATAGAAAATCATATCTTTGCGTTCAAGCATCATGATAACCGTATCAACGGAATAGTTGCGAAAGGCTTCAAACTTTCTCATTTCAGCTTCAGTCATTGGCTTATGCCATAGGACTGCGGCAAAAAAATCTAATTGTTCAAGTAAAGAGGACATGTTCACTTTTCCTTAAATACTATATCTAGTAGCTAAAACGAATACCGGTTACACAATATGTAGTGTTTTTTCAAAGTTGGGAGTTTTCCCTCTATTGAACAAAAGTTGGTTGAATCAATTCGGTAGAATTAATAGTTTCAACAAAACCATCAACTGATGACTTGAAGCCGATGCTAAAACCATCATTAATTTTAGTATCGTCAGAGCAATATATATTTTCAGAAGCATCTAACTCTAACAATCGTGTTAATAATGCTTGTGAGCCACCATCATCGACACAGTGATCCCCATAATTAACACACTCTAGTATTGGCTGTTCAGTACTAGAACCCGAAAATAATTGAAAGGTTTCGTTATGCTCGATAGCAACCTTAAGGAAAAGTGCTTTATTGCCATAAATACAAACTTGTGAATCAACGATCTTTGTAAGCTGGCCTACTGTTAATAATTCCATTATTTTTTCCTGTATAAATTAAATTTTTGGTTTGGTTGTTTGTGGCAAAATATTTGGCACTGATTGGATAAGATCTATACCTTCAAAAACCCACAAATCTAACTCAGCTTCAACATTCTCTGAAAAGTCAGTCCAAGTCTCTAACCAATCGTTAAAAACAACACCTGCGCTTTTGTCATGCCAACTATCTTGACGGTCAGACATATAACTATCCATCTTTCCTGTCTGAATACTTACAACCTCAATTAATTGGTTTTGAGCTGTATCATACTCGTTCTGAATGCCTTCTAGCTCATCTTCATGCTCAGCTTTAAATGATTCAACTACTTCTTGTAATTGTTTGTTCAGTTCTAATGATAAAGAATTGAACTTTGAGCGAGATAATTCTAAAGCATCGTGAATACTCTTAATGGTTTCACTATCTTTAACGCCAATTTTGTTCATAAAATTTCCTTCAAATTATGCCGATAAGCGGCATTGATTAAAATATCTAATCATTTCATGTCCTAACCATTCCCCCATAGGTCGTGGTACTCCATTACCTATCTGACGGAAAGCTGAGCTGTTAGAAACAGGAAAATGAAAGTCATCACTTAACCCCTGAAGTCTTGCAAACTCCCTTACTGAATATGGTCTGACTCCCATAGGAAAACGCTTATCAACCACTAAACGAGTGCTGCGATCTTTTGAATAGTGCGCGCAGCAAGTAGGGGAAATATCACCTTTAGCCGGATCGGAAATAATAGGTAAGTCTCTGTACTCACCATTCATACATGCAGCTATAGCCTTGGGTAAAGTAATTTGCGGGTCACGTTCTAAAATATCAGCCAGTTTAATTTGTTTGGTTGCTTCAGGTGGTCTAATAGTAAAGTTTCTTTTAGTGCCGACAATAATTAATCTGTTACGTCTTTGTGGCAGCCAGAGCTCAGTTTTAATAGGGCAAAATACTTGAATGTAGTAATCAGGCATTTTTGTCATTGCTTCCATAACAACGGGAAACGCTCGCATACCTGGTACATTTTCAACAGCATAAAATTCAGGTCGTGCAATAGCTAAGTGTCGAAGTGCGTGTAAGAACAGTTCATCACCTGTACGAGTGCCGTGAATGTCAGCAATAGGAGAGTACTTGGTGCAGGGGTAGGTAAACACCATAGCATCTGAACAATCTTGCTCTAAAACTAATTGCTCTGAAATATCGCAATGTTTTACATGATCGCCTATGTTGTACCGATAGGTTTTACAAGCATCCGAATCTAATTCAAACGCTTGATTGATATTAACGCCAGCAGAAACTAAGCCTGAATCCAACAAACCAGCACCACAAAAATAACTATTCACTGAAATCATTAAACTTGCCTATATAAATAATAAAAACCCATACTGGGTCGGTTTAACCGACCTTGCAAGCATTATTTTTATATATTTGCTTCACTTCTTTTCTAATATTTAGCCATTCAACAATCTTGTATTCCGTATTAACTTTTTCTACTGTAACACCTGCCACTTGCCCATCTACAAGCTTAATTAGTATATCGTTAACGGATGCTTTAGGCATTCCGATAGCATTTGTTATGTTCACTAACGTGGGCTTTTCTAGTGCGTCTAAAGCACCTAGAACAAGCCAAATTCTATTTAGATTTCCTTTGGGAAACATTTATACCCCTGGTTAAATAAATGGTCGGATGTACCGACCATTAAAACTGTTTTTAATTAAATAATCAAGCCGTATATTTTAAAGTATTCCGTTTATATAAGTTAAATGTACCGTGTAAATCACCAAAAATTTTTTAAACCGATAGACTACAAATACATACAACAAAAACTAAGAAGCCAATGAAAAAGAAAACTGTAAGTATATTCTATTATTGTGAAGACTCTGTAGAATTAGGGGTGTATATTGGTGAATGCCCTGTGGCTCTTTCAGGCAGAGTGGTTATTGCTCGGAGTTTCAAAAAAGGCAAAACAATAATTGCCGTATGCGAAGGAGAAGTTAAGGTGCTTAACAAGCTTGGTGATCGCGCACTAAATCAAACCCTTGCAGCTTCATAAAAAAAGGCTTACTGAATAGTAAGCCAAAGCAGGGAGAGATATTAATAAGTCATCTAAGGTAATAGCGCTTTAACAGCACCACCAAAGCTTAATTTATTTATCATGTTACACCATGTTTTTTTATAACCTTGCTGAAATGACTCTTATTTTTGAACGCTATCAAACTAAAATCACTATCCATGTTCACATTTAAAGTATTGAAGGTTGTTTCTTCTTTCATCAGTTCACTAAAAGATACAATTGGTTTAAAGCAAGCATTATGTCCTATTTCAATTGTAGGTAAATTCGAGACTTTACCAATCATCCGGCTGTATGGAATATTTATATCTTCGGCATTAGCCATAAATCTATGAAGGACTTTAAAGCCCTCTTCACCATAATCGCAAATAACATCATCATCACGTAAATTACTGACTAACAACAGCCCCAGCTCTTTTCTCTGAGTATCGTCAAACTCCGCGCTTGTCCTTATGTGTGTAAGTACGAAAAAAAGATCACCTTCCTTCTTTGTACGCATACATAAATCAACGTGTGCTTGTCCAATGAGATCAAAAGCATCTTGATTTAACACGCGAGCATTAAACGTAGAAAAGCGAGAATGTTTCACTTGTTTAACACCAGCACCCTTACTGAGTAATTTTTTAAATAAGCTCATTTTACTACTTCGTTAAAATACCTTATAGCCATGATACACACCTAAAATAAAATAGTTTTTTTATCCGGCACTTTACGAAATAAATAAACAAGCGAGTTATCGCCCTAATTGTTTAGCAACTTTTCCCATACCCGTTAACTTGGCCGATGCTTTTTTAGTGTAAACCGCTGGCATGTGTTCACTGGCCCAACGCCCTGCACGTTGTATATCAAAAAGTGTCGCGCCAGATTCAGCTAATGTGACCGCAGCCCCAACACGCCCACTATGCCCCGTATAATAGCCATATTCCTTCCCGGCCAAAACTGAAGCAGAACGAAAAGCATCGAGTACCGTTCTGTATTTTATCGGGGCATTTCTGATGTGCTTTTTCGGGCTTAAACTACGTAATAAATAACCATTTTTAACATCAAGCAAAGCAAGCCAAACACCGATTAAAGTCAATGTGGTATTTGACAAAAACAGGTATTCTCCTTCCCCTTTTTTATCCGTTTTACTCGATGGTATAAAAAGTGTTTCTGCTGAAAAATCAATATGTTCAATTTTAATCGCGCACACTTCCTCTGCCCGTAATAAGGCATCAAAAGCGATATTGAGTATGAGTTTGTTTCTCAGGTCTAATGGACAATCATTTGACAGTTTTGAGTTGATTATTTCTAACGATTTATTGCCCATATCTTGCGCTTGCTTTTTCGCTGACGGTTTTTTATTTAGCGCTAGTTTTAACCAATCATTAAACAGGCTATTATCTGTGAATGGGTTCGCTAACATCATCCCTTTAAGTAACTTTTTAATGGATGTTTTCTGACGAACTATCGTAGAACGCTTCAATTCACTATCAATCATCTCCGTGAAATATTGCTTCAAAACATCTTCATTATTGATTAAATCTGTATTCAAAATCAGATCAGGGTTTTTGTCTAACCACGCTTTTAAGCAATTCCCATCATATTTCAGCGCGTCTTGAGAGTTTTTAGTAGTAAGGGCAAATATTTCTGCAAACCATTTTGCATTGCGCTCAGCATTCTCGGCATGTTGGTTTTTCGCATTCAGCTCAATATTATTTTTGTTATTGCCAGGATGCGTTTTTTCAACATCACGATGTTTTGGAATAATTGTGTTTTCTGGTTGAATGATTTTTAACGTCACAAAAAAAGCCTAATTAATATGTATGTAATAACAGTCTGTTTAAATATACATGTTAAATTTCAGAAAGCAAGATAAGTGAGAATAATTCTCTAACACACATAACTGTAATTATGTGTGGTTAGCAATCATTCTTATTTAGAGGTGATTTTCAGTAAGGGAAGGGAATGGCAAGAGATATTTGCCAGTAGGAGTAGGGTGGTTAATTATCGTACTCTTATGAAGGGCGTATAGTGTTTTTTTGTGGGGAATAACCTATTAAGTCTATTAAATTTCACGTAGCGCACGATTTTTTTATCATTAATACTGCTTATCGTCAGATATGTAGAGGGATGTAGGGCAATTTACACCATATTGAACCCCTTACTTTAAAAGCGATGAATATGAAATACATTCGAAATTTCGGGGGCAGAGCTGGAAATATAAGCTCATAGTTCAAATTATAGACTCAAGGTTAATTTCGACGGGGATGGATACAAAACACCAACTGGCTTATTTTTAGCAAACATTACGGTCATTGCAACAAGCTTCTCCCCAAGAAAACTTACAGTAATTTTCAATAAAAATATTCATTAAAATACTTTTAAATAATAAGACACCGCCCTCTTATTATGTTTTTATTTTATTACTAGTAAATGTGATGATGAAGAAGATGATAAGTCGACTATATCTTCTGTAATAGTTTTAATCCCCCTGAATTTATAGGAACTTTATGAAACTTAACTCTCATGAAAACCTTAAAATAATACAATACACACCTAAAAATATTATAATTCACACCACAAAATAATACATAAAATTATAATTCGAACCTTTAAAAACCCTTTAAATAACTATTAAGTAACCTTAAAATAATATTTTTAAATTATTTAAACACCCTTAAGTAAATCTTTTAATAATTCTAAATAACATTTAAAAAAATAAAAATAAGTTATTTAATTAGAGGAGAGTTTAAGGTAGTCCGTAACAGCACTTAATTGACTTATTGAGCGTTAATTAATAAACGGGATTGCTTTTATGCTGTTATATATAGTGAAAGTTGTTGTTTTTAGTTTGTAAATGGAGGGTTTGCTTTTTTGGTTTTGTATAAATTCCAGTTATGACATTGTCAAATCACGGTTTGGAGTCCGATATTTGGAGTCCGGTAAAGAGCCAAAATAACTGTGCTCAATGATAAAATGAGCCTAAATCTTATTAGATACATCAATATAGTAGGGCATTAAATGTTTAATCAAATTGAATCGCTTGGTAAATCATCATTAACAATTAGGGATAAGTTACGGACTCAACATGCTAAGCGCTGGCATACTGTTGCAATGTTCATTGACCAATCAGTCGCAGGTCATAGTCACTCAGGAGGGATTATAGCTGAAGAGTTGCTTGTACTTCTATTTAAAACAGCAAAACTAGACCTATCCATTGAAGACAGATATGTAGCATTAAAATACTTTCAAGCTCATGACTTTCCCGAGCTGATCACAGGTGACCAACCTTCACCATACAAGCGGTTTCTTGAAGAACATATTGATGGATACAAAGAAATTGTTGAAGAAATTGAATGCAAGTTGGTGCCTGAATTCAAAGTATTTAAAGAGATATTCAAAGAAAAGCCCTATCTAAAATACGTATGTAAACTAGCAGATATTATTGAGGGCGTTTCCTTTTCAGCAATATCGAAAGGGTTAGATGAACAACATAATGCTGTCATATTGGCTAAAAGTAACAAGGCCATCACTAATACTATTGCATTAGCCCAGGAAAATTCACCCAGCTTCGATTGGTCACTAACTCTAAACTTAATGGATGAAATACTGCATGGTGATTCAATCGTCATAGATTTTGAAAAAGTTTTATCTAAATAAAAGGTATTTTTATGAGCCACAGTTTAAAAAATAAAGAATATGATGATCAAAATTTTTTGGTTAAGCAGATAGCCAAAGAATCGCAACTATTTAATAGTTACATTCAAGAAACATTAAAGGATGTTGATACTGATTGTCCAACTAATGAAATTTGGCTAGGCACTTTAGCATTAGGAAAAAATAAAATACCAACCCAAATAAAGCTAACCATAACACAGGAAAATAAGCACTTTATTGATGAAAATGATTAGCTAATTTTCATAAAGCAGACTTTTATTTACTTTGTAAAATCAAGGAATCCATCTATCAGGCTTTAAATTTAAAGCCTGTTTAGAAGGATTTATGGGATACTTTTGCCAACACAAAAACTTAACTTTTTATCGATAACTATCCAATAAAAGTTATCATTACCAACCTTAAAGGCCTTTATTTCTGAACAACCACGTCCAAAAAATTTGTTTTCCATAACCTCAACCTCTCCTGGTAACAAACTACCCTTTAGTTTTTATATTCAATGTTATGCTCTTTGAAATACATGACCATCTCTTCCGGAGAGTTAAATGCCCGATGCAACATTTCAATGGCGCGCTCTTGTACTACCGCATCTTCTGATTTTCTATTTTCATTCCACAACTTGACAAGGAGTAACTTGCCTTTATTTGTCAACACTTCTCCCATGAAAGTTACCCTTAATTAAAGATACAATCTTCTTTATCTAGTTTGCCGACAGTTAAATATTTATTGAGAAAGCTATCAGCCTCGATACTTTCTAGCTCGCTAGTATCAATAGCTATATGAAGTAAAGACAAGCCAGTATCAGGATTACACATACCAACAGAAACAATACTTTGATTGTCTTGACTTGATAAAGAATTAAACTCGTCTATATTTCCACTGATCACAAACCATGCATGAGGGCATTGAGAAGTCATTTCGTTATGTTTAATAAGAAAATCACTTTCCCTAAAAACAACCGTCACTTCATCACTCTTTTGTGTTGTAAAAATCCAATTTGTAGACCCCATAAACTCGTGTTTTTTCATTCATTTTACCCCTGTGTACTTACTTGTTCAGACGCGAACTTTAAAGCTTCTTTAGATGCCTTTAACTCAGGAATGAAATCTACAACTTTGCAATCAGGCAATGCTTTTTGAAGAGTTTTAATATATTCAATTTGTTTAATTGCTTTATCACGCTGAACCTTATTTATCGCAGCTAAAGTAGAACCTGTTTCTAATCCTGCAACATAACCTTTTATTTGTGGACTACAAGCATCTTTCGCTGAAACTGAAAAAGTACAAACTAACAAGAGTGTAGATATTAATATTGTTTTCATTAATGATTTCCTTATTTTATTGGGTTTTAAAGGGCTAATTTTCCCTCTATTTAATTGGCACCGAATATATCTGGATCTATCCTGCTCGGTTTTTTTAGAAAGATAGTTAGGTGCGATTCCTCATTAATAGGATGTGGCCCATGATTCATAGTTATAAGCCAATAAGGAGATGTAAGGTAAACTATCGGCTCATCTTCTTCATCATTAAAATCTGCATGATGCTCGACCAAATAATCGCCTCTAACAATCCAAACACCAGTCGTAAATTCAAATTTGCCATGCCTATCCGCATAATTGATTAAATCACCTGCATTTAATGTTAACTTCCCACTTTTAAGCTCAACATTAGTCATATCTTAATTCCCATTGATTACACTGATAAACTGCCATTCATCATACTCTTAATTTCGGACTCTGGAACAAATCTGGAAACATAGGCCAAGTATCAACTTGAATAACTTTCCAGAAAACCACCAGAATGCGGTTAATTACTAATTTAAGCGCCTTAACTCTGTAAAACGTCCAGAGTGTCAACTAACGCGCTACGCTTGTTTAATCCACTTAAAAGCTCTTTAGATAAGGCTTTAAAGAACTTTGAATTGGATTTACATTTTCTTTTCCAGACTTATCAATCTAGGGTATTTCAATTTTCCCTCTATTTATTTTGCATTTCTTCATCATGTAATTTTTCAGCAGCTTTTTTATAATCCAATGCTGAATTTCTTGATATACCCATTGTTTGCATTAATGTTCTGATTGCTTTTTCCTCAACCATCAATTTATCGTTTAGGCAAAAAACAAGGCTTTGGGGGCGTACAGTGCTGTTTAGTATTTTAAGAAAACCTGCATCGTTCACAGATGTTTCATTTTGCAATATGGTTTTAATGTCTTTAATGTTGGGTTCTGCAATGCTGATGCTAGGGTATTTATCTATTAGATTTATTGCTTCTTTATAAGCTTTCATAAGACAGGCCGTATCTAGTATAACGTGGGCGTTAGTGCTGATACCTTCTTGAACATTATGTTTTTGATTCGCTTCAATGCCTGCTTGAGCGTATTGAATTGCATCTTTAAATTTGAAACTATTTAGGGCTACGCGAGAAATGGTGGCATATAAGAAGTTAAGTATTTCAAAGTTTATTAAATTCTTTTCGAACTCTTTCAGCTTTTCAAATAGCACAACATGATCTTCAATCATTTTTTCAGGACTTTCATTTTCAGAAAACATTTTATCGTGAAGAACTGTTGCTTCATTCCTTAATGTCTCAGCTTGTTCTATTTCATCATTCAATAAAAATTCAATCATTCAAATTTCCTCTATACGTTTTTCGACTATCGCCACTCTTTTTGTAGCTGCTCATTACAATCACGAACTCTTATATATTGTTCATGCTGAGAACCAAAACAAGCGTAAATCCCAGCCATAAGCCCTGTTAATTTTCCAATAAAATATTCATGGCGAATCTGGCTTTCAGCGTGGTATTGCTTAGCTTCTTTTATCAAAGTATCTATTGTGCCTAAGTGCCTAGTTTCCGATATGAACAATTTATAATTTTTAGTGTCATACTCTGGTTTAACTCTAAGATTATCTGCCTTCGTAAACTTCCAAGGCGCATGAAATCCCTCTACATTTACCAACCAGTAAGTTTTAGCTTCTTTCTTAATAGAGGCCATATATTCACGGGGCATATACTTTATTTCTGGTTCATCTAGTAAATAAACCGTAACCGTTTTAGACACCTAACTTTTCCCTGCTATTTAGTTAAAAACCATTGTTGTACTTTTTAAGTATTCTTTAGGGCATTTATCGCCTAAATAAACAGACTTAAAACCACTACCAATAACATACTTTCGTTTATTAAGGTCATGCACCATATTGTTAGGTGAAGCCTCTCGATAACACGTAAAAAGTTTACTAGATTTTTGTCTACCAAGAGTAAACACCGTATTAAGATCATTGGTTGTAATGTAACCATCGACTAATAACTTAGCATCAATGTATTTCAACACTACGCTATCTAATAAAGCTCTCGACATTAGTTCTAATCTCTACATGAAGAAATAAACTGAATACCACTTTCTGATAACTCACTTTTTAACAAGTTATAAGCTTCGGAAACTTGAGTATATTTAATATCAACAAAAATAGGATTAGCATCTACTTCATTTTTTGAGAAAACTAAATAAGGTGGTCTATGGCTACTGGTAGACTCTTTAACTATTGCTACACTTTTAAAGTTTTCACCGTTAAAAGAAAAATCCACAACACTGTTTTTTGCTAAAGAACCATCTTTATACGACTTTATATTTTTAACTTTCATTTCAAATAACCCTTTTATTTTTCGAATTTAATTCTAAAAACATATGAACCGGTAATGGGGTTTTCCGTTTATTATTCGGTTTAACAATTTTACCCATGTTTATTTTCTTTAATTAGCGACTGTGCACCACACTCTTCACAAGTCGCTTGAGTACCTTCTTGGTTCCAATTAACAAGCTTGTGCTCAGGATTTGAACAACACCAAAACTTAAAGGGAGTTTCTAATAGCTTTTTCATAAAACTAGGTGCGTCCATAGCTCAACCTTCCCTTAAAGCTTCAAATTTAAAAACGCTATCAACACCTAGTCGTTTATCAATAATAGAATGAGAATACTTTATGCTTTCTTGAGATGGCTCTACTCGTACACAAACTTCCTGGACAATGTTATTTTGAATTATTTTATCAGCTGCATTCATTGCTGAATCAATACTTTTGAAACCCTTAACTAGCCCACTAGTGTCGTTTACTACAACATTATCTTGAACATCAGCATTATTTTCTTTTCTTGTTTTACAGCACAAGACCATATAATTATCATTGGCGATAGAGTGTTTTATTAGTAAGTAGCGAAACTTCATCCCAATTATATTTTTTAATTCCAAACCCATGACTTTATTTCCAACTATTAAAAAGGTGAAATTCTGCCTCTATTCCATCTAAGACTCTTTTATAATCCTCATTACTCAAAGGAATCTTACAATTAAAGGATTTCGTTTCCATTAATGTAAAAACCACCATGTCACCTTTAGCTTCCTTTAAATATTCTAACGTTTGATTCAAGTTAACTAATTCACATAAGACCGACACCATAGCTTGCTTGTTTTTAAACGTAGTTACAGCAATAGTGTTTGAATTTAAAGTTACTTTTTTAAATGGGTTCATTGATTATTTCCAATTATGTGTTTGTTTTACTTTCAAATATTTCACTAGCTTTAATACGGCCCGTTTCAGACAGTGACCAAGACAGTTTTAACGAAGTAGGGCAACGAAACTTTTCAACCATTCCATTATCATTTAAGGTATGACAAGAAGCTCTAAAGTTAGTATCAGCTATTAAAGATGTTCTACTACCATTTATCATATTTAAGACATTCATACTTGGAACGGGTTCTTTATAGCCCTTTTGTTCAATAGCGTATAAGATGAATAAAATATCTTGTTGAATTGTCGATAAACGCATAACTTCCTTATTCATGTGTCACATGATTAACAATTATAGAGTGATATTCCAATACTCTAATTTTAATAACCAAAAACCGCAATTAAGCGGCTTGTGTATTTAATCCAATATAGTGTTTTTAGATTTGCTTACCCGATAAATTACCGAAACCGCGAGGTAATTGACACTTACCTGGTTCTCGCTTTAACTTCATTATCCAACTCGTTCGATAATTACCAACTAACATTGCTGAAGTTTCATGCAAACCTCTATCTAAATCTGATACTGATACTTTGAGCAAACGTGTTTTACCTTTTCCTGAACCTAATCTATCATTGTGATCTTTAAAATCTTTGTCAGTAAAAGTTATTCCAGCATCATTTTTTTTTAATTTAATATTCATTATTTTATTCCACTATGCCGCTTGCGCGTCTAATTTATCGTTTTCCCAATCATCTAAAGCTTTTGCTTCTTCGTGATCAAGATACACTTTAGTTTGCTTTGGGCACTCCAAACAGCAAACAAATTTACCACTGCTATTGAGTTCATCAATAAAACCATCTTCAACAATAGCTTCACCACCACACTTACAGTTTTTAATCTCTTTGCCTGAATCACAATCGCTTAATTCGGAAATAGCTTCTTCAGCAGCTACCATTACAGAATAATTGTTTTGAGTGTACTCATTATTCAATTCACCATCTAAGCCAGCAGCCCATTCGTTGAATTCTTCTCTTGATACATTTTCAAGACCAGCAGCTTTAAATACTAATAGCCATTGAGGGTAAAATTGTTCTACTGACATAAATAATCCTTTATTCCAATACGTTAATTATTCGTTTAACAAGCATTGTCTTTCGGCAATGTCTCTTAATTTAGGATCTGACTCTATCGGTAGTTTAGTGGGAGATAAATCATTTCCATTAGCATCATAGCCAGTAGTAAAAATAGTCTCCAAAATTTCCCAGTAAATATTTACCGCTGTTCTTTTGTTTGGGGAGTTTAAAAGCTGATCAAGATACGTTTCTGCTCCATCAGACCATTCAATAAGAAGCCCGTAATTTTTTTTTACATAAATAAAATCACTTTTTATTTCACTTAACTCTTCCGTTACAGTCATTTTATTTATTCCACTATCGCTTTACGTTCATCAATCAATTGATTAACGATACTTTCAAAACCGCTTTTCTTAACACGACTATACAGTTCAGGAACATGAACTTTACGATGTTCAACTTCTGCTATTAGGTGCGGATCAATAAAGCCATTTGGCTTATTAATTTGAGCAATCAATTCAGACTTTAAATCTTCATTTGATTTCGCGTTCATTTCACGCTGAATAAAATCAGGTACATCAACATTACCAATGGGGGTTTTCATTTGTGCATTTGCCATGATATTTCCTTGTCCTTTAGTTCCAATACCCTATTTAAGTTAAACCAAATGATGAATGCTCTATAACTTTATCGTCATAAGAGTCTATCAAGGTATAATCGTCCTGTACTTTTACAAATACAGTTGTATTAATGCCTGATTCAAGGGGATATACAATTGATATTTCCTTACCTAGATACTTTTCAATCAATGCTTTCTTAAACTCTTCTAAGTTAAAGCACTCAGTATCGTTACCAAAATTTTTAATTAAAACGGACATTATTTATTCCAATATTTAATAAACTACAAGTTCTTTGATTGCTTCCTGTGCTGCATCAGCTACAGAAAGGTCATTTTGGGTGTATTCATTATTAGTCTCACCGTCCAAAGTCTCAGCCCAATTATTGAATTCTTCTTGAGCTATTTCATCTGCAATATCTGCGGTTTGAAACTCACATAACCATATTTTATAAAAGTGATTTAATGACATCATGTTTTGATTACAACTATCTGTTTAAAAATTTATCGTGGGCGATTAGCTCATTAATATGATCACCCGCTGTTCTTATGCTGCTGAAACTAAGGCAAACATTTGACCACCAAAATAACCAAGTTCTTTTTTGAACTTGCCAAGGGCAAATATCATCAATTTTTATTATTCTATACCGAGGCATATCCACTCTGAACTTCCAATATAGTTATTTAGCATTTAAGCGCATTAAGTCTTCTTCGGCTTGCTTTCTCATTTTTTTAGCTTTATTAATTGAAGGCTTATGATTGGCTTTTTCCGCTAAAGAGCCTAAGTCTTTAGCGGTTTCTAAATGCCCCTTAATAACTTCGATTTTTTCTTCAGTAGTACTCATGAATTTATTCCAATATCGTTATTTACATAAAAAAGCAGCTAAAGACAGGAGTAAAGCAACAACTGCTATACCTGTAGTAATCCAGTACCTAGTTGCCATAATTTTATTGTCTTTCTCTCGAACCCAATATTCAGCCAGTTCCTTGTTGGGTGAGTTATATTCGCCGGAAGCAAGCCTGTCCTTTACTTCTTTTAAATTATTTTCCTTATCAAGTTGGTCAAGAAACTTGCTCATAAATTTAATCCACTATCCTATGACCAAGCTTCATCAACTGAATTTCGATAAAACCATCTAATAAATATTGTTCATTAATAGATATAAAATCTCCGTCAGCTTCATGATCGTCAAGGTCATTTTGTTTGTTCAAAATTTCAAGCTCACCCGACAAAACTAACTCATATATTTTGTCAAACATAAGCGCTTTTTTCTGTTGAGTTAACTTCATGCTTTTATTCCAATTACTGTTTTTTATCGTGTTGTTGAAACTGAACTCTAGCCAGATCAAGCTTTAAAAGCTCAACCATTCCTATGACTGAAATCAGCGGAAGTTCACCGATATATTCATTGGCAACATCAGTTAATTTTTGCATGAGTTCTTTTTCTTTACTTGACCGTCTTTCAGGATCTAATGTGTGAACATTCGCTTTAATTCGTTTTAATCCAATATCGTTAAAGTGATAAATAGGTATAACTTTTAAACTGCATATTAACAGCGAAATTCTTAGCTTCTTCTTTAGAGTTGAAAAATGGTATATCTAGTTCTTTGAATACTTTTTTAGTCTCGATCATGTCAGCGAATACAGGAATGCCATTTATACCATCGGGTAATAAGTGACGTACGTTTATTTGTTCCCCTGAATTGCTATAAAACCTAGCTGTTTGGTGAGTTGAAATTACCAAATGTTGTCCGTACTTACCCATTGTTATTTCCTTATTTTTTACACTATAGTCCTTTAAGGCTAATGCCTGTTTCATGGTTAACAATTCTAAGTTGCTTCTTATCAGATTCATCAAGCTCAGAAACGTCATGATTATCATATCCAGCATTTTGAATTATTGTTGCTGCAATAGTTGGCTCATTATGAACTTCAACAGCTATAGAAGCGGCATAAAAGACACCTTGTTCAAACTCAGATAAAGCCATGTTTTATTCCAATACTAAATAGCTCTTCAACAACAACTGAGTTATTAAAGGCGGTAATCAAAATAATAGCTTTCAATCCTGTTAAAGTTTCCATTTAATCTCCGAATTTCCGTTTTGGTTTAATTCAATAGTTGATGAAAGTTTATACCGCCATTATTGCCTTTATCTTCAAAAATAAAACCGTGCTTTCGATAAAACGAATGGACAGGAGTATCATCTATTTGTGTGTGACCAAATATTGATTTTGCTTTAATGTCTTTAGCGTGATTTATTACCTCTCTAACCAGTACTGAGCCGTAACCTTTTCCACGAAAGTTTTTATCTTCACTAGAGAAATTGATCCATAAATCACGAATTTCTACACCTTTCTCACTAACATGGAAATTTATGTAACCAATCTCTTCTCTGGGGCCTGCGCTTTCAATATTAATGCGACCAATATCCATCATTTTTTTAATTTATAATTCATGCTGTTATTCTACTATGGGTTCTTTTTAGTCTTGACGGATTTATACCCGTCACAAACTGTTAATTCTATTTGAATATTATCGCCCCAAGGAGGGCATTCATCAGGCTCAGTTCTTTCGCAACGAAACTCTGAATCTTCACGACCATTCTTGTCATATTTAAATTCAATTCTATAAGCGCAATTTGCACAACTTCTAACTACAATATCACGGACATTTATCGGGCGATTCAGAGCCATTTTTTATTCCGATTAAGCCAAAGTTAATTCATTAATGCGAAAACCATCATAGCCAGTGCTAAAATCATCTGGCTTACCATCGTCATTAATACCGACATTGATTTCATCATTATCAACGGACAGCGAGGTAATCATGAAAACGCCATTTTTAAAATCTGTGTGTTCGCATTCATCAGTAGTTTTAACCATCACCCCTAATTGAAGCGGCTCACCGTGGCAGCGTTCCCAGCATTCTAATTGTTCGTGATAACCTTTTTTTGAAGCCATATTTATCTCCGATTTTCCAATATTTGTTTAGTTAACTGGTTTTGCTGTAACCAGTAATTCTTTAGCTTTTGCTTTAGCTATAACCCCTGAAAATACACTGCCAAGCCGAAATATACGCTTCTTATGCTTAGTTACACAAATATCTCTAGTTGAGCCTGTTTTTATAGTAATAGACCGTAGAAAGCTATTACCATCTAACAATGATAAAAACTCATTAAATGATGATTCTGAGCGCTCTATCAAATCTAAATGAACAGAGTCATGCCTTATTAAATAATTTTCACTGAGCTTGAAATATTTAAGCGTTTTAATAGCAGATTTAAGCACATCTTCTCTAGCGTTAAGTTTACTCATTAGTTCATTATCACGCGCCTTGCTAGATGCTCTAGTTAAATCTTCTATGAGCTGATTTACTTCGATAAATGAAAGCTCATTATCTCCGATTTTAACGGGCTTATCTTTGCTGTTGGTGACGGTGACTTTCGGTAATGTCATTTGTTATGTCCTGTCACTGGCACACGCGCATAAACCTTATTTATAGCTTCACCTAACGTGACTATATTACCGTTAATTCGACTTAAAACCGTTTCTCTACTTCTGTAATTAAACAGGTTAACAATGTCCTTAGTTGCCACATTGTGTTGATGAAGATAAATAATAAGAGAATCACTAAAAGTTGAAAACGTAGCCCACTCTAACCCTGCTTTGTTTAGTAATGATTTAACTTGATCTAGGCAGCTAGAACAAACACCTAAACTTAACTCTTTATCAATTCTCAACCAGTGACAATTTTCATTACTTGACATACAAGCGTAATTTTTTGTACATCCACAACCAATACATTCATTTTCCATAATTTAAACCTCTCCTGGTACTTTGGAATACTCACGGGTATTTTAAAAATTAGATAACTGACCATTTATCCGACTCAGGCCATAACATTATGGTTTGCCCGTCTTTGTATGTTTCTAAAATTGTTTTTAAAAAATCTAATGCTGTAATGTGTAGCCACATATCAGCTTTAGATTTTGTGTCACAGAAAGATTTTTTCACCAAAGCTTTATAAATACGACCTTTTTCATTGTCTCGGCTATCAATGTGGACATGAAAAAAATACCCAATAAAATCTGCATCTTCAGGAACAAGTGCTTCTTTTACATCGATAATAAACTTAACATCATTTCTATTTGTATATTCGTGGGTACTTAGTACTGTATTCATAAATTTGTTCTCTACTTTTTCATTTTATTTTTAAATACTTCACTAGCCTTTATACGACCAGATTCAGACAGCCCCCAAGACAGTTTTAATGTAGATGGAGAGCGGTATTTATCAATCATTTGATTATCGTTCAACGTATGGCATGATGTTCTAAAATTAGTATCTGCTATTAATGATGAACGGCTATTATTGATCATGCTAAAGAGTGTCATACTAGGAACGGGTTCACGATTACCTTTTTTTTCAATAGCGAAAAGTAAGAATAGGATATCCGTCTGTATTGCTGATAATCTCATAAAACCCTTATTCATGTGTCACATGATTAGTAAATTTAGAAGGTTCTCAACCGCTACCTAATTGACTCGTTACCAGGTTTAACATTAATGAGTCGCAACCGTTATTTTATTTAAGTCCCTGTGAACCTTTTGAAAGTACACTCATTGAATGTACTTTTAAAAAGCATGGGGCAAAGCCCCAATTTACCTTTGGTTAAATTCTATTTTAATAAAATGATTTCATCGGTTTTTATATCACCTTCAACCAGATAAATGTCACCTTCTTTTTCGTAATAACCATCAGGCAATTGGTCTAGATATAAACTGCACTCGATGTCATGATATTTAGCACCTATGAATTCAATTGGTGATATGTTCATAATTTACCCCTGTTTAATTACTATCTTTACGTCACCTGCATTTAAAACATGATGATTGAAGAATTCACGCAAACTCATTGCATGGGCTTCTGCTAACAATACATGTGTATTAAAAGATTTTTCATATGTCCCACCAAACTTAGATAAAAACTCTTCTTCGGTCATGTTTTTGCAAAGATGAATTATTTCTGAACAATTGCCTTTAAAATGGCATAAATATATTCCTGAAGAATTAACTCTAGAAACTTCAAATTTTTTTTGATCAGAAACCCTGTAAAGTGTTTGACCTATAATTAATTTAGAAAGCTTAAAACGAACTACTATTGACATGAAACTTCCCTGTTATTATTGCTTGCCATCATTTAATATCCGCCCTTCATACATAGGCTTTAACAATTCATAACCTAAAACTTTATTATCTATATCACTTTGACCTTTTGTATGTAAGTTACTACCAAATGAACGATTTATTTCTTCCACTAAATTAGAATAAACTAACACCTCTTCAGGCTTCATATTTAGTATGTCTGATACATTTTTAATAACACTCGCATCATTTAAAGCAACTTGCGTTATTTCCATTAACTTAGCCAATATTTCTATATCTAGCTGTTCTAATGCTTGTTTCGAATTATAATTTGGCATTCATTTTCCCTCTATGCTGCGCTTGCAGCTCCTAGCCCTAAAGCTAATCGCCACAAATCACTTTTGTTAATTTTACGACCTGAAATTGACACTACCTTAACTGTTCTATTAGGTAATTCAGTTTCAAGTGTTTCGTATTTTTTACCTACCCTAATGTTATAGAGCAAGCCAGATGCTTCTTTAGCTGTTATACCTAGCCTTTCACCTAAAGTTGCAGCAGTAAAGTAATCACCACTTTTAAGCATTGTTTCGGCTGCTTCGCCAGTGCCGATTAAGCACATGGGTAAACATCACCGACATTTTCTTCAATCAAACCTTGGTAAATACTTAAACAGTATTTTTCACAAATAAAATCTTGGCTATTTTCTGCATCGTATTTTAGCCTTTCCTCTAAGGATTCCTGAGTATCCATAGCAATATATTGAATATCTTCAACATGCTCAGCACTACACTTCTTAAATAGTTCTTCATAAAAAGCAATCCACTCGTCAGAGCTTAAAGTGTCAATACCATTAATTAGTGACTTGGTTAATTGTGCTGTTGAAAATGCCATGTTGCTTCACTCAATTACTTAACTTGAGTTTATTATCAGTTAAATATATTTAACCGTTAACACCTTTAGTTAAATATATTTAACTGTTTTTTAAGTAAGGTAAGCCATGAAGCATATCAATATAAGCCTGTGCTTTTTTATGCCCTGTTTCAACTTCTACAGCCATTTGATGAATACGTGTTTTACTAACACCCCAACGTTCCGCAAGCGGTATAGGAGTCCAGCCACGCTTTTCATATTCATCTTTAAATTGTTGTCTATCCAATTCGCAATACACCCAATAGTAATAATTAACAAAACACTATATAGTTAAATATACTTAATTTCAATTAAAGGTTTCATATAGATTTTTTACCGTTTCAATTACCGACTTATCACGCCTTATTACTTTTGGCCTGAGTGTATTTGTCGTTAAGCCTGTTAGCTTTTGCAGAGATTTTAATATATCAACATCACCAACGCCTGAATCTCTGCTAGCATTCCATACGTTTGCTATAAACGATTCTTGCAGTGATCGAGTATCAATACCCTCGCCAAGATTTAATGCTTTTAAATAACGTCTTAGCGCATAAGGTTGATAATTATCTGAGGCATTCTTTTTAAGTTTGAATGGTTCGCCTTTATCATTAAGGAAAAATCTTGATTCTGGCTCTAAACCGCAATACATACCTGTATTTTTTATAATACCAAAGCCGTTACTTTTTCTATGCTCAATAACATGATTGATCACATCAACAATAAAGCCACGCTTACCAATATTAACTAATCGACCTTTACCACCACTGATACGCTCAGGCATAACAATACTATTAGCTAGCTTTCCACGTTCTGATATTAAGTCTTCAACATTGATTAATGATAATTCGATTAAATTGAAATACAGCAAACCAGAAAAGACAATTAAACCACTGTCATTCCAATTTGTTCTATTGGCCTGTTGTTCAGCCATGAGTTTAATTTGTTTGGGTGTTTTATGCTTACCTACAAAAGCCATGTAATTAATTCACCATATCGGGGTTTTAATTACAGCTTAGTAACCGAAACACTATAAAGCGAGTCGGTAAGCACTACGTACAAGTTACTTCGGGGAAATGCGGTGAGCAGGTTAATTATTTTTGACAATAAAAAACCGCCTTGGAAGCAAGCTGATACGGATATGTGTCCCTGCTTGGTTTGGACTTAAATAAATATGAAAAGGCTCACATTTCTATGTGAGCCTTTTTTTGTAATATTACTACACTGAGCCAGATCAAGACTTACCTAATTAATACTTCATTAATTGATGTTTTAATATATATTAGAATTTCTTTTATAGAAAAATTCAATAATTTAAGATCTGGTGATATCACCTAAGCTTTACAGTTTTTAAAATGGAATTAATTAAAATTATGGACCCTTCAAAATTAGCGCCACCAAAGGCAGCGAATCTATTACTTAAAGCTTCAGAACTTTTTATTGAGGCTCATGGAGGAGACAAATTTCCAGTAGATATTGATATTATAGCCAAAGGAGCTGCTGAGCTTTTCAACTGGAAGGACCCTATTACCGACATTAAAGCGGTAAACCTTCCAAATTTTGAAGGTATGTTGGCGACAAATGATTCAAAGTCAAAATGGATGATTGCCTATAATGAATCTTTATCATCTCAAGGGCGAATACGATTCACTAAAGCTCATGAACTTGGCCATTATATGATGCATAGAAATATGCAAACTCAATTCATGTGCAGTAAAGATGATATGCTCAAATTTACAGACGAAAAGAATATTGAAGCAGAAGCTGATAAGTTTGCCTCTCACTTGTTAATGCCTATTGATGATTTTAGGGTGCAGATGAATGGTGAAGTTAATTTTGATAGTTTAGGGCATTGCGCAGATAGATATGGTGTTTCGTTAACAGCGGCAGTAATAAAGTGGTTGAGCTATACAGAAGAAAAAGCTGTTTTAATTGTTTCTAGAGATGGTTTCATGGACTGGGCAATATCTAGTACACCAGCTAAAAAATCAGGTGCATATTTTAAAACAAAAAATAATGTTATTGAAATTCCTGAAAAGTCTCTCGCTCTGAAAGAGCATAGTGTAAAGGATAAGTTAGGAGAAAATATAGCTACCAAAATATGGTTCCCTAGTGCTGATTCCAATGCTAATTTAAAGGAGTTTAAAGTACATTCGGAGCAATATGATTGCACCTTAACCCTCCTTATCTTACCTAAACATATCGATTGTTGGGCTAATCGTAAATATTAGCTTTTCTTAAAAGTATCCAATATTTTTCTAAGATGCTCTTTTTCTGGCGTTTCTAAATTTTTATAACCTCTAAAAAAAGCATCGTCCAAATGCTTTTCTTTTGGTTCTCTAGCATCATCTTCCAAAAAAAAGTCTGAAGTAACTCCTAATTGGTCAGCAATAGATGTTAGTCGTTGAGCTGATGGACTTTTAACCTCTCTATTTTCAAGCTCCCATAAATAGCTTTTACTTACATCAGCGGCTTTAGCAAGAGACTCCAATGTAAAGCCTTTATCCTTTCTAAGCTTTTTAAGTTTTTCACTTAATAGATTTGCCACGTTTATCTCCTATTGAGCACTAATTTTTTCGGGATACCGGAAATTAAGTTTGACAATAGCATAGTTTAATGGGATTATAAAGGCTATTCCTGTATACCGGAAATATAGTTAGTATATCTACATATAGGATGTAAACGTTTTTATATAACATTTATAGCGGCTTAAATTAGTCTCCCTGATAATTATAGCTTTAATATTTAATCAGCTTATAGAAGGAATAAATTCATGAGCAAACCTGAAAATCCTGGCAATAGACCAGAAAACCCTGGCAATGGACATGGACACGGAAGACCTGATGAACCATCAAAGCCCCCTACAAGACCTGTGGGTTAATAGTGGCCTGGTTTAAAGAAAACTCTTCCTTGTACGAGGAAGAGATCCATCAGCTTAATAAGAACAATTATAAATTTGAGATTGATGAGTCAGAAAAAAAACTTGGAAACTTAGTAATCTATGTCGATTATGAAATTGATAACAAGACATTTAAATTAAAATGTGAGTATCCTCCAAGCTATCCATTTTTTGCAGTAAAAGTTTCATGCAAAGAATTCCCTTCAGGCAGGCATATATGTCCTGTTAGCTTTGGAATATGCTTATTTTTTGATGAACAATCTTCTTGGAGTCCTTCTGATTCTTTAGCTAGCATAATACGTAAGCGAATCCGTATTATCTATGATGCTCATTTGTCCCCGGATACCATCTCTGAACATGAAACAGAGGAAGGATATCAAGTCAGTGGACAATTAAGGTACGAAGATTTCTCCACTATATTCATGGAAGACGTAAACTTTTCATCTAGTGATTCATATGGAAATATGACTTTATCTGTTTCAGAAGACGTTAGTATAGACAGCTCGATTAAAGGTTCCATAAAGGATATTTCATTAATTTCTGGCGTACAAACTGTTTCATCCACAAAAATAGAAGGTCGCTATAAAAAATCAATTAACGCAAGATGGGTCAAGTTAGATGAGCCTCTGAGTAAATTTGAGGCAAGTGAATTACTTGAAATTGCTATTCAGATAAATCCTAGTATTAAAAAGCCTTTGGTAAATAAACTTGGTAAACATAAAATTGATATTGTCGCCATCGCATTTCCTGAAGAGAAACTAGGAAGAGAAAAAAGCATAAACTGGCTTTTTATTTCTAGAAGAAGTAAGAAGCTAGGAACCAACAAAAATATACCTGCTATAACATTAATTAGATCAGATTATTATACGCGAGACAATTTAACTATACGCACCCCTAGATTAGAAGGACTAAAAGAAAAAAGTGTTCTGCTGATTGGAATAGGAGCTTTAGGTTCTCATGTGGCAATGCAATTAGCTAGGACTGGTATACAAAATTTAACGGTAGTAGATTGTGATTATCTTCAAGCTGGCAATTTACCTCGTTGGATACCTGCATTTGATCATATTGGTCACTATAAAGCATTTGCTATTCAGCAAATACTCTTAAGGAATTACCCTTTTTTAAACTGCTTACCTATACATCTAAGAATAGGCCAAACAGGGAAAGTTCAATACTTTGAAAAAACAAGTAATAGCCATGATATCGTATTGGATCTTATTGACAAATCTGACCTAGTTATTGATTGCACTGCTGAATCAAATGTAAGTCATTATTTATCTAACCTTTGCTCTTTTAAAAGAAAAGACTTCGTTTGGGCAACAGCTACAACAGGTGGATGGGGAGGAATAGTAGGCAATACTTCTCCAGCTAAAGGTAATGCCAGTTGGTTTAAATTTTCAAAACAATATTTTGATGGGAAAATAGAAAAACCAGCATCTGAAGATGTCCCAATGGTTCAATCTACAGGTTGTTTTAGTCCGACATTTACAGGTGCAGGATTTGACTTAGACCAAGTTTCTTTAATGACAACGAGGTTGAGTGTTTCATTACTACTAAAAGATAAAGATAAAAAATCAGCTTATACTGGATTTGAGTGGGATGTGGCAGTTTTAAATTTATGGGATGAAAAAAATATTACCCCAATTGCTCCTGAATGGATAACTTATAACGTTTAAATTATGGAAAAATCAAAAGTTTGGCTAACTAGTACCATTGTAGAAGAAATAATCAGTGATATTGAAAAGCACCACCCTCTTGAAACAGGGGGAGTTCTTATGGGGTATACAGGGCTAAATGGTGATGCTGTTATTACAAATATAATATCTTCAGGGCCAAATGCTATTCATAAGAAGTATAGCTTTTGCCCAGATCAAGAATATCAATTGGAACAAATTGCTAATGTTTTTTATGAATCTAATAGGACAGTTAATTATTTAGGTGATTGGCACTCTCACCCAAATACATTTCCAGATTTAAGCTTGTTAGATAAAAGAACATTAACCAAGATCGCATTAACACCAGAATCTAAGTGTCCAAACCCTATAATGGTCATCTTTGGTGAAAAGCCCAATAAATGGAATGTTAATGCGGTTAGATTTCAAAATGGAAAACTTAGAATATGGCCATTTAGCAGTTGCAAGTACGAGTATTTACAACTTATTTCTGATTAGAGTATTTATTAAAGTATAAAATTTTTTCTATATCTACTGGTCCTTTTGCTAATCCCAACCTCATTGCTGGTGTTTGCTTATATTTCTTAGATGACTGGCAATAATTATAAAAAACTCGAAAAATATCAGCTAGCTTTTGATACATTGCAGGATTATATGGACTATATCCATTCCATACTCTATTTTGATTTGAACCTGAATTGGTTGGTCGTTCAAACATATAAACTTTCCGTCTAATTTGCATAAAGAATCTATCAATTGAATGTAATGAGCCTTTTCGTAGTAAATTAGCCTGATGTTCCAGATCGTATCGGTCAATATTGGTAAACGATGAAATCATCTTTTCTGGCTCACTCATGAATGGCATTGGATTTCGTACCCATGCATCAACAGATTTTTTAGGAATAAATGGGGAGTCAATATTTTCAATTATCATATCATTTACAACTCTATGACGCTGTTCATGAGTTAATGACGCATATGTTCTTCCACAAAAGTTTTTAATTTTTTCTTGGGCCTCATAGACTGCTGTACGCTTATAGTCCACTGTCATTTCTTTTTCCATCGTTACTAGAAACCCATCCGAATTTCCTGCTTGAATTTCCTCTTTAAAAGTAGCCAAATACCATGTTTTCATTCCTGAATCTAAATCCAAATAAAAGCGAGTTTTTTTGACATTTTTAGTAAGTTTTTTTAAAAGCAAAAAGTGAGCAATCATGGTGTATTCGTTATGAACTTCCATTCCCTTTACTGGTATGTCAGTATCTTTAGCTAGATTCTCTGATGATGACATTTCATCTGCAAAACCCTCACTAGTTTTAATTTCAATATACTCTTCTTGTGAGCCAGCGGATTTAGCTTTTCTTTGTGCCATTCTAATTTTAGATGCCTCAAAGTCACTTTTCGTCCAAACCCTAGCAAATTTTCTATTATGATTGAGTTCTTTACTGTCACTGATTGCGTAAGCTTTAGCTTCAACAGCCTCAGGGTCCATATTAGGGTCGTAATTAAAATTAAAGGCAAATATATAGTCACTACCCAGATCTGCTGTCCCTATGCCATAGAACTCGCAATTTTTCTTGTTTTTTCGGTTAGTCCAATTACTTTTATGCACTTGTCTATCAGTACATAGATAAAGCCTGTCAAACGATTTGCTTTCATAAAGTCTTCTTTCCCTATCAGCTACAAACGCCATGCATTGATTATGAATGAAGTCTAACCTTCGATAGATCATGCCCATACTCATTTCTAGCTTAAACTCTATTTGTCTTAACGGTGACTTACCAACAAGCTCTTTAAAGAATAGCTTGTTCATTTCTGATTTTTCATGAGGTCGATTGATAGGCTTTCCAGTAAAGGTTTTACCACAATCCTTACATTGATAACGTTGAGTGCCTTTGGCTGTAGTGCCTTTTTTCTTGATATTGTACTTTTCTAAATCATGAGATAGACATTTTTCATTAAGGCAGATAGAACCGGGAGGATTTAAATATGAGCTTATTCTTGTGTATTCTTCATGGACAGCTTGATTACTTTTTAATATGTAGTGAACTTGATTGTGTTTTTCAGATGCAAGGTTAGTTGATTCGCAACTACGGCATTTTAATGAGGAAATCCGATTAGAACCACCAGTAATTAAATAAAAAGGATCTTCCATCCTTACTTGACGATTTACTTTATTTTTATTATATTCCGTAAATAAATCAGTCTTTTGAGCTTTCTCTGGTGTAAGTCCAAAATTCTCACATCTAGTAAACTTACAACAATTCACCTGAATTCCTTTGAACTCTTTTGGTATCCTTGGGTGCTTATCCTGGCAATATTTTTTGCTCATAAAAAAAGTGCTATCCTGACTGCATGTACAGTAGTATAGCACCTTTTAGAGTGTCCGCTAGTTTCTAGGGACACGTATCCGTATCAGCTTGCCTTGGAAGACGGTTTTTTGAGGTAGGTTATCAGGAAAAACGCTTAGCTCGTTTCAATAAAGTTTGATAATCCATGCGCTGATGACAAAAAATGTGCAGATCAATTTCTACTTCGTCAGCAGCCAGTTCCGTTACCTCATACACAAAGCGATAATCACCTTGTAACATTTCTTGGAATGCTGGATCATCAAGATACTTACATTGAACTCCTGCATGGGGAAAGGTAGTTATTTTATCTTTCCAACTATTTATCGTACTTTTTATCTTATCTCTAACAGCACTTTTTTCTTGTGTTTTACTGTTCCAAGCAATAGTTTGCTTGACTTGATGCTGTGCGTTTTCTGAAATGGTAATACCTACGTTCATTTTTATAGCCTTAAATGGACTCTAAAAAATCATCTAGCGGCTCTGCTCTACCTCGCTTGACGTCTTTTCTAGAAGTAATTAATAACTCCATGAAAGCCAATTTCTCTTGCACTTCTGCGTAAGCTTCGTGGGTTTGCACCACCAAAGACTCCCGCCCGTTTTGAGTTACGAATAAAGGATCGTAACCCAACTCGTCGTGCAAGTTAGCAGCTCGTGCTTTCATGTCGCTGATACTTGCGATCTCGATCATTAGATACTCCGATTTTACCTACTCGCCACCACCATAGTCGGCGAGCTTGATGTAGTTAGCACTCGGTGTAAGAATGGACTAAATTTAGACCGATGTCAAGGTTTAGTCCGAATTTAGACCGAACGTGGTTGTTATTATGATGAAAATGATAGTGTAAATGAAGGGAAATGGATATTTAAAACAGCGATGGTTTAACCATTCATTAATCCAATTCTTTGCCTCTGGCAAGAATGAAAGGAGTAGTTTAAATCTTTTGCTCATTTTTGAGCGCTACAACATCAAACCGAGTAATTCTACTCACAATTCAACACCCGGCCTAATCAGCCATAATTCAACAGCTCTTAACAGAGTTAAGGAACTATTATGTCTAAAAAAGTACCTTGTCCATCATGCTTCCATCTAGACGCATTACTGGAAAATGAAAAGGCATTACCGAACACACCTGAATACATAGGTAGCATTTACTGTCCATCATGTGAATCTGGTGAAAATGACGTATCAATACCTTGCCCTGAGTTAAAAAAGGCTCGTAGGGAACTTGCTAAACGCAGTTTGTCTCCTGAAGATGCTTACTTTAAGGATATGGAGCAAGGACACTTGTTTGATATGATAGAGATACGTACTGGGCTTACAAAAAACATTGCTTTTTGTAATGTAATATCAGGGCTTTGTAATGACGCTATGCTTGACAGAGAAGGTTGGGAGAGGAATATATTTTTCTTTCTCAAAGGTCTTGAAATAGGCGGTGTGATTACGAGAGAGTGTGTGTATTCATGCATAAAACTCTTTATTAAGTGTGATGAAAATACATTTAGAAAATATGAAAATATTTGTTAAATAACATAAAGGTGTTTCATGATTAAAAATTTAAAAGATATTGTTGTCGAGATTATTTTACTAGCGGTGCTCGTTGGTCTAATCCCGGAATTATTCGTGGGAGCTGCTAACGATGCATTTGGCGCTTACGGCTTCAGTCAGGCCGTTTGCCATCAAATAGCTATACAATCCGTTTATAAAGGAGTCGGTGTGCTAGTTTGTATAATAGCCTCTCTTGTTGTATCATTCTTAATATCAAAAGAGTTTAACGAAGGAGATACTAAATGACTTATCAAATGATTACAGGCGCTTTATTGTTTACTTCAGTAATTGTTTTTTGTGGTGGTCTTTATTACATCGCCCATAACAAAAGTTAGCTCATTAAAATAGTTTCATTGAAACAAAAAAAACCTCGTTATTTACGGGGTTTTTTTATATCAAATAAAAAAATAAACCTCCTGCTTGCTTTGAAAAACGCAAGATTCAAAAGGCTAAGCGTTTAGAGTCTTTTAAGAAACGTAGAAAGTATCAACGATAAAGGAAACTGAACATTGAAAGTAAACACACAACATTTAATCAAAGCAGACCGTTGCTTGAAATTGTTTGCGTTATCACTCTTTCTTCTAGCCTAAAAAAGGTTTATTCGGTAAATTTCAACTTAAGTGCTAGAGAAAAATACAGTGATAATTTTCTTATTGACGATCATACACATTGGTCTAAACAAGATTTTGGTAAGCTGTTATCAAGACTAAATTCTAAAGAGAAATCTCTTCAAAATAACCCAGAATTAAAAGTCATAATTGAAAGCTGCGGAATAAAAGCGAGGTTCAACATTGGAAAAATCAACAAATCCTTAGTTACTACCTTTGCTCCTGTTGGCGGTCAAGTATTCCCTATTAGCGCACAGGATTACATTTTTGATCCTCTTTACGAAAGTGACTATTCAGACTTTGATATTTCAAAACATTGGAGTGCCAAAAATAAGAAAGATATTGCCATGAATGGTAGAGCCAACTACCTTATTGCGGCTTGTTTTGCATCCGAAAGTCAATTGGTTGATTTACATTCCCGTATTGAGTATATAGGAACCTCATGGTTTTGGGAAAGACACCATTGGCATAACCTAAAAACGGTGTAAATGAATATAGTTAACTAATGATTAATGATCTTGCCATACCCTTCTTTACAATATGATGGATTTGTTAGAACTTAATAAACCTGGCTCAGTATTGCTGCCTGTTGACAATATAGTTTGTTCAAAAACGTCTGTCATTTGGCTCTCATCCGAAGAAAGTTTAATTAAACTCTGATCATTTTTGATAACTAAAACCTACCTAATCAGTAAAACAATGACAATAAAGTATGATCACTTTTTGCTAATACTCCCTAAATACATTGAACTAGCTGATTATTTAAGACTAAATCGATTTGATAAATAAACAAACTTTATTGTAAATGATCAGACTCTTTTGTAATTACTCAAACTTTAATGTTTTCTGACAATTGCATGATGTGGTTAACCATATAAACGAAGCGAGTGTTTGCGCTAATTTCTTTTTTTCATTAATATAACTTTGCTTTCAGGTGCTAATAGGGGTTTTGCGCCCATCCCCTCGAAATCGGCATTAGGAATTTTAGATCATTTATTTTTTGCTAAATGACTAATCATTTCAGATATATTTTTCATTCCTGTTTCCATAGTCTCACTTAAAATACTAGTTCCAACATAATGAGGGATAACAAGCCCAAGTTTGCCAAAATCATCGTGATTTGACATTATTGTTAAATACTCTTCCAGTAATTGTTTTTTTGTTGTTTCACGGTTTAATTTCTTCTTTAGAGCACCTTCAAATGACTTTACCGCTTTAGCTTGATCAACTGACTCATCATCGTCATATTTAGTCACATAAATAACTTCAGCAAGCTTGTATATTGACCAATCCATCTTTGCTAATAGATTTTTTATTTCTTTTTGTAACATATCTGTTTCCATTGTCTCTAATGACTTTGTTACTTTGTGAATGTCCCCGCGGGGATAATAAACACTAATCTTATAAAAGGTAATATCATGTCTAAAAACTCTATGTCTAAAGCCGCTGCTGCTCGTATTCAATCAGCAAGCGCAAAATCAAACGGTGGTTCAATTGCAAAAGGCTCTTTTGCGGCAAGAGCACAATCTTCAGCTAGTAACTCTGGTGAACCATCAAGTAGAAGTAATAACCTACCAAAAGGGAAATAGGAATTTTTATGCCAGATTCATCAAATATGTCTGACGAAGAATTAGATCTTTGGTCAGATATTAATAATCCGAATAATTTTTGCGATAAGCGTAAAATGATGCAGTGGGTATTTGATGTTGACGACAAAAAGCAACAATGGTTTAGCCACTGTTTTCTTGTTCTTTGAAAATGTTTTTCCATTGAACTTGACTGCGTGTAATTCCCATAAATTTCTCCAAAATTGTTTTGAAGTAATTTACGTTAACCAAGGATCATTTGTTAGATGCATTTAGCCAGACGCTCACATTACTACTTCATCTTTACAGCCAACAATAACTAATAGCATGAGAATAGAATAAAAATAGAAATCAACTTATTCATTGGTCTCCCTAGTCGTGGTGTTTTGCATATTTTGAGAGTCTGTATTTATATAAAATCAAAAAAGTTGTCTAGGGGTCTGATCAATATCGGCTAAAAGAGCATTTTAATAATCAACAAGCTATATACCAATTGACATTATCATTATCTACATAAGTTTGGAGTATATTTTTCTGTGTTAAATAATTATAATGTGCCCTACTTTCACCACATGCCATCATAAAATTGTGATTAGTAATATTACTTCTAAACAACACTTCAAAACCATGAGTTACTTTTTTCGGTTTTTTACAAAAAACAGCTAGTTTTTGTAGATCGTTTTCTATCTCAACTATTTGTTCCCCAAGCCTTTTTTCAACCTCTATAAACGGCTTGCCATGCGAAGGGAGAACTAACACAGTATCATTTAATAATTCTTTTAAATATTTACAAGAATTAAGCCAATTTTCTAATGGATTAGCATTAGGCTCTGATGGATGCACACTTATATTAGATGATATCGTCGGTAATATTTGGTCGCCAGATATGAATATATTGAGTTCTTCACACCATAGGCAAACATGCTCTGGTGAGTGACCACTACCAATAACAACACACCATTCATATTCACCTAATGTTAGTAATTCACCCGCAACTAACGTCTTGTTTTTTGAAGAAATAGGGTAAACATATTTACGATACATGCCGATATAATTATCATATAGTTTCACTTGGTCATTATCAGCGCCGTTGTTATGATAAAACTCATATTCAAAGGCATAGTCACTTTGTTCAGCTGTGGACATAATCGCTTTACACCCATCATACTCACCTTTAGACATTCTTAATTCTGCACCGTATTTTTCACATAACCAACCAGACAAGCCAATATGGTCTGGATGCATATGAGTACAAACAATTTGCTTGATAGGCTTATTTTTAAATTTTGTTGTAATTACCTGCTGCCAATAATCTTGATTACTTTCTAAATTTAAACCGCTATCGATAATAGTCCAGCTATCGATTTCTTCAATTAGCCATATATTAATATGATTTAGTGAAAAAGGCAGTGGCATACGCATCCAAAAAACATTTTTGGTCACATTGATTAACTCAAACTCTTGAGGCGTTTTACCTAGAGGATAATTAATGATTCTTTTCATAAGAGTACAGTAGTCCGTTTGTGCTGTATTTAATCTGCTCTAAATGAGTAAATTCAAATAGAGCAAGTATATATAAACCAATAACACTAATTACAAATAAACTTCAAAAAGTTTATAAGAGTAAAAAAGCAATAAGGCTAATTGAGCGCCCCATAAACTAGCTCTTAGCACTACAGCAATAACACTTGTAGAAATAAGGTGTACTACCGACTGAAAAATACGTGCATAAAGCACATATATCACGGTAGATTCCATCATATCTATTTGATTTGAAAGTGAAGCAACAATCACAATGGCACAAAAACTAGGTAGCATTTCAATACAATTTAAATGTGCTCGGGTCAATCGTTGACCAAACCCTTGAACATCACTACCGTCAGGTGAAAATTTATTAAGCGCTATTTTATTCTTACTTAAAAACGCATAATAACCACGTAAATTAAGTAAGATAAAAGTGAGTAATAATGTCCAAGCGGCGAATCCTGCTAAGGCAAATAAAGTTGAGTTCATTGTTTTCTCCTGTTGTTATTATACTAATTAAAAATAAATTATTGTTCGAGTAATTCTTTAGGTATTTTTATCGGTATCGACAAAAGCATTTGTGCCAACGTTTTTCCTTGTGAATCTATTTGTACTGAACCTGTTCCACCACCACCAAGCGCTTTGGTCATAAAAAAGTTAAACGCGTTAAAGCCAGGGATTTCGAAACGGGTCACATCACCTTTTATAGTATGCGCGAAGTATTGGGCAACAGCTTTAGCCGTTAGCTGGTGGTGTATTATGCCAACAAATTCAGATTTTCTAGCGATAACACCAATACTCGCATTGTCTCCTTTATCGCCACTACGTGCATAAGCTAACTGCTCTAATGTAACTGTTTGCCAATTAGTTTGAGGTCCAGCATTCGTTAATACTGTCTGCTTGTCTGTAAATTTAACACGAGGGTGATCTGATGATTCGTCTGGAGTTAAATAGCATTGATTTATAATAATATCGCTACCTAATTGAACATTAATGGGCACTGAGTTTTTATTAATCAACGTAGAATGAACTCGCATCAATGGTTGATGTTTTGTACGAGTAACACCAAAAGCACTCATGCCAGGCGCTGCTGATGTCGCTAAATAGGCTAATTCAGCTGAGGCAAACGTTAATGCTTTAGGTTGACTGTGATGAACACCATATTTTGCCATAACTTCGCGAAGATCATATTCTTTTTTATGCGGGCCATAGGTATCTTCAGCGCCCACTATTTCGATACTAACTTGCCTATAACCTTCCAAACTATGCTCTGCAAAATAACGCTCTGTACGCTTTACCCAAGCATTTAAATTAGTACGGGCTTTGTCAGCAGCTCTTAAACCTGCAATATAAAAGCTTCCCATTAAGCGATACCCGTCAACATAGGTTGCACACACTTTATAATGATTACTTGGCGCTCGACCTGTTGCACCAGTCACTTCAACTTGGTTATCACCAAGTTGCTTAAGTATCACGTTACTCCAATTACAAAAAACATCAGGAAGTAAATAGTTAGCTGGATCTGCAATTTCATAAACAATTTGTTCTGCCACTGTTGCTATCGTGACCATTCCGCCCGTATCAGGAGGTATACTAACAACAAAATTGCCATTAGCACTTACTTCAGCAATGGGATAGCTCATCGTAGAAAAGTCAGGGACTAGATGCCAATCAGTAAAGTTTCCACCGGTACATTGGGCTCCGCATTCTAAAACATGCCCCACTAATGACCCTTGTGACAACTTATCATACTCATTTTGTTGCCAATTAAACTCATATATTAATGGCGCTAGCATAAGCGCACTGTCAACAACGCGGCCAGTTACGATAATATCTGCACCTGCTTGTAAGGCATCGGCTATTGGTTTAGCGCCAAGATAGGCATTAATGCTTGATAAATTTTCAGGTAACGGTTCATTACTTTGTAATTCCGTCATCTGCGCTTTATCAAACGTTGTTACACTTGTTGATAAATCATCACCATAAACACCAGCTATTTTTAGGTTAAGACCTAATTCTTGACAAAGCTTTTCTAAGGCATCAATACAACTAGGTACATTAACACCGCCAGCATTAGCAAGTACTTTAATGCCTTTTTTAGCACAATCAACCAATACATCTTTCATCGCAACAGTTACAAAATCAGCTGCATAGCCATAGTTCTCATTTTTAGCTTTAGCCCTGGATAAAATAGCCATGGTAACTTCAGCTAAATAATCAAAAACTAAATAATCTATCTCGCCTAAATCAACCAATTGACGTGCAGATATTTGGCTGTCACCATAGAACGCTGAGGCACAGCCTATTCTTACTTTTTTATTATTCATGAACAAACCTACTTTAAATGACGCTATTATTTATAAAATGATGAATCGCCATAACCACATCATCTGTTTTTTCTTTATGTGGCATATGTCCGCAATCTTTTACAATAAGTAATGTAGAATCACCTACTGTATTATTAACAATAAATTCTGGAAAGGCCGTTGAGCCATATTCGTCGTTATCGCCATGAATCGCTAAAACAGGACAAGTGACATTACCTATGCAACTTTTCAAACTCCACGAAGAAAACTCAGGTAATAACCACGTTTCAGTCCAAGCACTAAGCACCCAATTAGCTTTATCGCTATGCCATTTTTGTAAACGCTCTATTTGCCCTTTTTGTTTAAAAGCCTCTTTTGCGTCTTTAATACCTTTCAATGTTCGGGGCTCTACAAAAGCTTGGGCTGAAATAGAAATAACGCCAATACAATCCGCATCATTTGCGGCAATATTTATCGCCATAGCACCACCAACACTGTGTCCTAAGGTAATATAACTTTTGATTGAAAGGCTCTTTTTCACCAACGGGAAAATTTGACTTGCTTCTTCTTCAATAAAATCAATAGAAGGTAATGATTCGCAAACAGATGATTTTCCAGCCCCTAAACGATCGTAAGCAATAACAGTTCTCGATAATTTTTCTGCCAGCATTAAAGGCAAACCTCTCCATAAGCCAACACAACCTAGAGAATCATGAAGTAAAATAATGGGAACATCTGAGGTGACTATTGTAGGGTTCCATTTTTTAACATAAAGCTCTCCTTCATCTACCGGCACTTTATATTCTGTTATTTTAATATCGCTCATTTATGTTAATCCTTTGTTTTTTCATTTGCTAAATGAAGTAATACTTGTTTAGATTTAACTTGTTGACCAACAGACACATTAACCGAAGTAACTACACCATCAATCAGTGACTTTAATTGATGCTCCATTTTCATTGCTTCTAAAACAACCAAGGTTTGCCCTTTGGTTACCTTTTCGCCGACCTTTGCCATAACATCAACAATAGCTCCGTCCATTGACGCTTTTATATGTTCTTGGGTATCATTTTCTGCTAGGTTAGCTGGCTTATAAGAAATATTCTCAAAAATAAAATGACCTAAACCATCATCTAAAATCAAACGCTGATGTTCAAAAATAAAAGCATAAGTATTACGTATACTATTTTCGATAAAAACACATTCAGTGCCTTTAGCGGGTAAACAAGCAAGCGTTAATGTTTGATCATCTACCTGCACTTGAAATTCATTGCTATCAAATGCTTTAGTCAGTAAGTAAACAGAGTAAGACTCACCATTAAAATCAATGCTCATATGAAAGTTTAATCGTTGTGAACCACACCAATTAAATTGCCCATGTTGTTCATTATTTTCAATGTTTTGTTTATAAAACAACACCGCAGCTCTTGCTAACGTAGCCGCAGACGGTTTTTTATTACTCATACTAAAATCGTCACTAAAATGCTGTTCAATAAAGGCGGTTGTTGCTTCACCTTCCAGAAACACTTGATGATTTAATACATTTTTTAAAAATAATTTATTATGATTAACACCTAATAATCGTGTGTCTTGAACCGCTGAGACTAACCGTCTGATTGCGGTATCACGATTTTTACCAAAGGCAATTAATTTTGCTAACATTGGATCATAAAACTGGCTAACACGTTGACCTTTTTTAATGCCTGAATCAATTCTAATATCAGTAGATTCTTTATTGTCCGGTGTATACCAATCAAACACAGTACCTGTCTGTGGCATAAAGTCATCACGTGGGTTTTCAGCGTATAAACGTACTTCTACCGCATGACCTTTAATGGTAATTTGATCTTGAGATAAAGGTAGACGCTCGCCTGATGCAACACTAAGTTGCCATTCAACCAAATCTAACCCCGTAATAAACTCCGTTACAGGATGTTCAACTTGCAAGCGAGTATTCATTTCTAAAAAATAAAAGTTTTTGTCTTTATCAACTAAAAACTCAACGGTTCCAGCGCCTCTATACTGACACGACTTAGCAGCATTAACAGCCGCCTCACCCATTCTTTGACGTAAAGCTTCATCAACGAAAGGAGATGGTGCTTCTTCAACAATTTTTTGATGTCGGCGCTGAATTGAACAGTCTCTTTCGCCAAGGTAAACCACATTGCCATAATTATCAGCAAATACTTGTATCTCAATATGACGGGGATCAATAACCGCTTGCTCTAAAATAAGCTCGCCGCTACCAAATGCGGTTTGCGCTTCAGAACGTGCCATTTTAATGTTTTCTTCAAGGTCTTCGATAGAGTGAACTAAACGCATCCCCCGACCACCACCACCAGCAGATGCCTTCACCATAATAGGGAAGCCGATGTCTTTTGCCTGAGCTAAAAAGTTATCTACATCCTGATTTTCTCCTTGGTAGCCTTTTATACAGGGGATATCCGCTTCTATCATGGCAAGCTTTGATAACCGTTTACTGCCCATTAATTCTATAGCATGAGCTTCAGGACCAATAAAGGTTATACCTGAATCTTTACAAGCTTTAGAAAATGCAGCGTTTTCTGATAAAAAACCATAGCCGGGATGTATTGCTTGTGCGCCAGTTATTTTTGCTGCATTGATGATTTTTTCAGCAACAAGGTATGATTCACCTACATTAGCAGGACCAATATGTACTGCTTGATCAGCTTCTTGTACGAATAAAGCATCTTCATCAGCATCACTGTAAACAGCAACTGTTCTAAAACCTAATTGTCGTGCCGTACGAATAATACGAACCGCTATTTCGCCGCGATTGGCAATTAAAATCTTATTAAACTTATTCATTAAATAATTCGCCTAATGTTATTTTTCACTTGAATTTAGGTCACTATATTTATTAACCCAGCTAGGCAAACGTTTTTGTAAGAAGGCACTTGTACCCTCTTTGCCTTCTTTACCTTGTAAAGATTGACTAAAATAGTCTGCGCTGCGATCTAAAAGCTGTTCGTGCTCAACTAAACCTACTTGTAAAATCAATTTTTTGGTTAACGCTGTTGCTTGCGGTGCGCAATGTAATATTTGTGTTAGCACTGTTTGTAGTTTTTCAGACATTTCATCTTGAGAATGAGTAACGTAATGAACTAGCCCTAATGCTTGAGCTTCACTACCTGAAATTTTTTCACCAATAAGGCTAAGACGCCGAGTTTGCGTTAAGCCAATACGCGAGACAACAAAAGGAGCAATTTGTGCGGGCACTATGCCTAATTGAGTTTCAGGCATGGCAAACTTAGCATTAACATCGGCAATAGCGATATCAGAAATACAAGCCAAACCAAAGCCACCGCCTAAAACAGCGCCTTCAAGTACAGTAATAACAACTTGAGGGGCATGATTAACTAAGGTGATCATTTTCCCAAAAGTACGATTAAAATCCCAAATTATATTTTCTTGTGGCGACTGACTATCAATATTCATTCCTGATATATCACCACCCGAGCAAAAATTATTTTCAGCGCCTTGCAACACGATGGCTCTAACATCCGTATTATTTTCAACAGATTTAACCGTTAACATCAGCTCGTTAACTAACGTTAAATTCATCGCGTTTTTTTATACGGCCGATTAAGGGTTATAAATAAAACCCCCTTTTTTATCTGTGTGATAAGCTCTTGGCACTCAGGCAAATTTATTTTTTTTATAGTATTCATCATTAAAACCTAGCAACACCAAAATTACTTTCAGAAGTGTGCTTTAATTCAGCTTCTCTACTAAGGGCTAGTACAAAGCCAACTATTGCACGCGTATCACGAGGGTCAATTATACCGTCATCCCATAAACGAGCGGTATTAGCTAACGCATGAGATTTCTCTTCCATACTGCTTACTGTTTCTTTTTCTAATTTATCCAATACAGACTCATCAACTGCTCCGCCACGGGCCATTTTAGCTTGCGCAATAGTTCGCATAACACTACCTGCCTGAGCTGGCCCCATAACAGAGACAACTGAACGAGGCCAAGCAAACATAAATCTTGGCGTAATACCTCGACCGCACATAGCATAATTACCAGCGCCATAAGAGCCACCCACAACAACACTTATTTTAGGTACTTTGGCATTGGTAACCACTTGAATAAGTTTAGCGCCGTGTTTAATAATACCGGCTTGCTCTGATTCCGTTCCCACTAAGAAGCCTGTTGTATTATGTAAAAACAAAACAGGCGTTGCTGATTGTTCACATAATTGAATGAATTGACCTGCTTTTGCTGCGCCGTTGGCAGTAATTGGACCGTTATTACCAATAACACCACAAGGAAAACCTTGAATATTAATATGCCCGCAGACAGTACCAACATCAAAGTGGGCTTTAAAATCAATAAAATCTGAATTGTCACTAATACGCGCTATAATTTCACGTACGTCATAAGGTGTTTTACTCTCTTTAGGTACAATACCTAATAAGTCATTTTTATCAAAAAGCGGTTCTTGATATGAAGGTATACTTTGTAAGTGCTCTACATTTGCCCACGTTAATTTACTGGTAATTTCACGAGCAATTCTAATACCATCTGCGTCGTGTTCTGCAAGATAATCAGCCGTGCCCGCAACTTCGCTGTGCATTTCTGCTCCACCAATTTCTTCATCAGTTGCTATTTCGCCTGTTGCAGCTTTTAATAATGGAGGACCTGCAAGATAAACCGTTGATTGCTTACGTATCATAATAACGTAATCAGATAACCCCGGTTGATATGCACCACCAGCAGTGGCACTACCATGTACTACCGTTATTTGTGGAATGCCTGCCGCTGATAGCTTAGCCTGGATAGCAAATGCGGAACCTGAAAAGGCAAACCAATCACCTAACTGTGTTAAGTTGCCGCCACCACTTTGTGCTAGGGTAATAATGGGTAATTTATTTTCTAGCGCAATCGCCAACATACGTTGACGTTTTGCACTACCTAACTGGGTAATACTACCGCCTTTTGTTAAATAATCATCAATCATTACCATACATTTCAGACCAGAAACATAACCAATACCAACGATGCAACCACCGCCCGCAGCAGAGCCATCTTTATCGCCCTCTTGCATATAACCACACAATGTTGATAGTTCTAAAAAAGGCCTACCTAAATCAAGCAAATGCGTTAACCTTTCTCTTGGCGGTAATAAACCGCGCTTAATATAACGCGGCGCTTTTACTTCTGCTGAGGTGATAACTTGTTGTTCAATTTTTTTGAACTCATCCACGGATGACTTCATCACAGCATAGTTAGAAGTAAACTCTTCTGATTGATTATCTATTTGAGTTTCAAAAACCGACATATTTAACCCTTTTTCGATGGGAAAATTCCCATTTGTTTGGCAATAATTGATAGCATTACTTCATCTGCTCCGCCGCCAATCGACATTAGTCGCGTATCTCTATAAGTGCGAGAAACTGAGTTGTCCCACATAAAGCCCATTCCGCCCCAATACTGCAAACAAGAATCAGTCACTTCTCTGGCCAAACGTCCTGCTTTTAATTTTGCCATTGACGCTTTTTGTGAAACATTGTCACCATTTATATAGCCTTCAACCGCATCATAAGTTAATGCTCTTAAGGCTGAAATTTCTGTTTGTAATTCTGCTAGTCTAAAATAAACCACTTGGTTATCTAAAATGGGCTTACCAAAAACGTGTCGTTCTTTCACATATTCAATAGTATCTTCAAGACAAAACTCTAAACATTTTAGGTTAGCTGCTGCGCAATATAAGCGCTCTTCCTGAAATTGTTCCATCTGATAAATAAAGCCCATGCCTTCGTCACCCACAAGGTTTGCTTGTGGAACACGTACATTGTCAAAAAACACTTGTGCGGTATCAGAAGAGCGCATACCCAACTTTTCTAATTTTTCAGAAAAAGAGACACCAGGTAAATTGGTAGGAACAATCACCATTGATTTGTTTTTATGTCGTTATCACCTTCGGTATTAAGTAACACACATAAATAATCAGCTTGTGTTGAGCTTGTGATCCACATTTTAGAGCCATTAATAATATAGTCATCACCCTCTTTTACCGCTTTCGTTTTAATGGCAGCAACATCTGAGCCTGCATGAGGTTCACTCACCGCAATAGAAAAAACAGCTTCACCTGAAATAGCTTTACTAAGATATTTTTCGCGTAAAAAATCACTACCATATTTTGCTAATGCAGGAGTAGCCATATCTGTTTGCACGCCAATAGCCATAGACACACCACCAGAGCGAATACGACCTAACTCTTCTGTGAACACAATTTGATAGCTATAATCAAGCCCTAAACCGCCACAATCTATTGGCTTATTAATACCTAAAAGTCCTAAATCACCCATTTTTTTAAATAATTCATGAGCTGGAAAAATGCCGTCTTTTTCCCATTGGTCACAATACGGATTAATTTCTTTATCAACAAACTTTGCAATACTTTGTCTTATCGCTTCGTGTTCTGAGGTGAAAATCATTTATTCACACCTTTAAAATTACTTTGTTCTTCACCTATAACCACTACTTTTTGAAAAGCATCTCTTGCTTTCATGCGTTGCAAGTAGTCATGTACATGAGGCTGATACTCTTTATCAAAACCTAACAACTCACCTAAATAAAGTGCATAAGTAATGGTAATATCAGCAACGGTAAATTTATTTGCGCATAAAAACTCTCTGTTTTTCAAATGATTATTTAATCGAACTAAACGCGCGATAAACCACTTTCTATAATCTTCAGCAACTTGAGGTACGCGTTGTTCTGGTTTGGCAAACAAATCATAACGCAGTGATATAGTTTGCGGAAAAGTCAGTGTTGCATCACTATGAAATTGCCAGTTTAAATAATCACCATATTCTGGATGGCTTTCTTCTAAACCAAAATCATAACGTTGGTAACGCTCAACTAAATACAAACCTATGGCTGATGATTCAGTCATGTGGGTTTCACCATCAATAAAATAAGGAATGGTGCCAAGCGGATTTAAGTCAAGGTATTCTTTTTTTAAGAACCGAGGAGGAAAAGGTAAAGAAGTGAGTTCATAATCAAACCCCATTTCTTCTAATGCCCACAAAGGGCGTAATGAACGTGCATTATGACAGTGCCATAATTTCATTTTACTTTGATTACTAGCATTACTGGTCATAGCATTAAACCTCGTATTGTCGTGTAGCTAAATCACGCATAATTTCTTCTGAACCGCCACCTATAGCATTTACACGCACTTCTCTGTATAAACGTTCAACTTTACTACCACGCATATAACCAATACCACCAAGAATTTGCATAGCTTCACGCGCACAAAATTCCATAGTTTGGCTTGCTTGAACTTTTAACATGGCTATATCGCCAACATTGGGATTACCTTGTTCTAGTTGATAAGTACAGTTTTGAAGATAAGCTTGAGTAGCATTAATACGTTGCTTCATGTCTGCAATTTTATGACGAATAACTTGGTGTTCACTTAAACATTTACCAAAGGTTTTGCGTTGTTGCGCCCATTCAACCGCTTCTTCTAAACAAACGCGAGAATAAGCTTCCATGTTAACAATTAAACCAAGTCGCTCAAGGTTGAAATTATTCATGATCACCTTGAAACCTTTGTTTTCGACACCTAATAAATATTTTTTGGGTACTTTGACATTATCAAAATAAATGGTGGCTGTATCAGAAGCCCACCAACCCTGTTTTTTATCTAGCGGGGTTCTACTTACACCTTCCAAATCGGCAGGGATAAGAATAACTGATACACCTTTAGCGCCTTTATCACCGGTCCGGACAGCGGTTGAATACCAGTTAGCATACATACCTCCGGTAATAAACGTTTTAGAGCCGTTTACAATATAATAATCGCCATCACTTTTAGCCGTAGTCGTTAATTGTGCAACATCAGAACCAGCACCTGGTTCTGTAACAGCCAATGAGATACGCTTTTGACCACTTAATACCGCAGGAGCAACTTCTTGCCTAATTTGTTCAGCGGCAAACTTTAATACACTGGGTAAAGAGATCCCATGAACAGAAAGTGCGGCGGTTATACCACCAACACCAATTTTTGCTAACTCTTCTTGAACGATGTGTCCATACCATAAATCTAGCCCTTCAGATAAACCGCCATAAGCTTCAGGATAACCAACCGAAAATATTCCTACATCAGCAGCTTTGGGCCATAATTCATCAGGAATTTTTCCAGCTTCATCCCAATCATTTGCATAAGGGGTAATTTCTTTATCAATGAAACGCCTTAACTGAAGTCGCCATTCTTCATGTTCAGGCGTTAAAAATGGGTTACTTAAACGGGCACTATCAAAATCTAAAGGCATAATTATTCCAGTTATTTTACTTTGGTGGTGTATTTAACAAAACTGCCACTATTAATTAAAAAGGCAGGTTACCTTGTTCAGAAGCGAAACATTTCTTTTGATTAATCAGCTAAGATCATATCTGCTGCTTTCCCAACGATCATAATCACTACTATGCCCACGGGTGGACACCATGGCATTAATTGAGCTACTACCGCCTAACCCTTTACCTCGAGGATAAAACTGTCCTCTATTGTCGGTAGCAATATCAGGTTGACTATTAAAGCCCCAATTAAATTTTCTCATATACATATGAGCGCCGAAGGCTCCCGGCGTAGAAACAAAAATAGAGCTATCAGCACTGCCAGCTTCAATCAAACAAACTTTGTTCTTAACGTTTTCACTTAAACGATTGGCTAGTACACCACCAGCACTACCGCCGCCAACAATAATGTAATCAAACATATAGATTCCCCATAGTTAAGTTAAATCATAACGTTATTTGTTTTATATGAAGTTATGATTTTTATGTGATACCTATTTACCGTAAAGGGTCACGACAACCGCACCGCCTAAACCTACGTTATGTTGTAGCGCTAGTTTGGCACCTTCAACTTGACGATCACCTGCTTGACCACGTAAATGCCACGTTAATTCCGTACATTGTGCTAAGCCAGTAGCACCAATAGGATGTCCTTTTGACATTAAACCGCCCGATGGCCCAATAACAAATTTACCACCATAAGTATTGTCGCCATTGGCAATAAATTCTTCCGCTCCACCTTCAGGACAAAGCCCTAGACCTTCATAACTAATGACTTCGTTTGTCGTAAAACAATCATGTAATTCAATAACATCAATATCTTCCGGGCTGATGCCGGCACTGTTATAGACTTGTTGAGCCGCCATTTCTGTCATGCCTTTACCCGCAGCATAAATAGGGTCTTGCCAAGATTTTTCTGTATCTGTAGCCATAGATTGCGCTAAAATTTTAATACCCTTGGTAATTCCCTGTTTTTTAGCAAATGCTTCGCTACAAACAATCGTTGCCGCTGCGCCACAGGTTGGAGGGCAAGCCATTAAACGAGTCATGTAACCATCGTAAATAACTTTGTCATTTAACACTTCTTCAAACGTTAATGGTTTAGTAAACATTGAATAAGGATTACGCACTGCATGACTTCGAGACTTAGCTGATACTTTTGCAAATATATCTGCTTCAACATTGTATTTATTCATATAATGTCTACCCGCAGCGCCAAATGCTTGTAATGCCAAAGGGCCTTGCGGTGCATTGAATTTTTCTAACACCGGTACAGCGCGATCAAACGGACTTTCCCTATCATCCCAATTCGATCCTAAAGCACCTGGCTGCATTTCTTCAAAACCAAAAGCGAGTGCGCAATCAACCTCACCAGAAAGTACCGCTTGGCGAGCTAAAAACAAAGCAGTAGAGCCACTAGAACAGTTATTGTTAACATTAATAACGGGAATACCACTTTGGATCACATCATAAAAAGCATGTTGAGCACAGGTACTATCACCATAAATATAGGCTCCGTAGGCTTGCTGAATTTGCTTTGCTTGAATACCTGCATCGGCTAATGCTTCATTAATCGCCTTAGCCGCCATGACGCGATAAGGTTCTTGTTGACCTGGTTTACAAAACTTAATCATACCTACGCCAGCTACAATTACATTACTCATTTGTTTATTCCTCTGATTTTTTACCAAAAACGCCATCAACGTTAAGTTGATCAAATTCGTTTTGGCTGAATGAAAACTCATTCATTAAAATATTATTATTAGCACCCAATTCAACACCTTTAAAGCGATAACAATGCTCACTTTCAGACATGTTAATTGCACAAGCAATTTGCGGTATACCTTCAACATTAACAATCATGTTGCGGTCTTTAATTAATTGGTGGTCACATGCTTCTGCAAGCGTTAATACTGGCTCTACACATAAATCTAACTCCTGAAAGAAGGCTTGCCATTCTTCGAAATTTTTCGTTTTAAAAATTGCGCTAAGTTCATCTTTAAACGTTCTTTGTTCCGCTATTTCTTGCGACATGGCCATCCCAGTTAAATGAGAAATGTCAAGTGCTTTACATAGTCCAAACCTAAATTGAGGCTCTAAACCACCAATAGAAAAATATCGCTGGTCAGCAGTTTCATAATAATCATAGAATTGTTGACCATTTAATAATTCTTCTTCTGGCCCTGTTTCTTTTTTAGAACCTAAATAACTAGCAGCTGACATTGCGTTTAAGGTAAATGCCGCATCTGTAATACTAATATCAAGATACTGCCCTTTGCCTGTTTCTAAACGCTGAATAACCGCTGCAAGAACACCAGCAACCAAATGCATTGAACCACCTGCTACATCAGCTATTTGAATACCTGCGGGAACAGGTGCTTGATTTTTTCTGCGACTATAATCTTGAATACCCGAAAGCGCTAAGTAGTTATTATCATGCCCGGCTCTATTTCTATACTCACCTGTTTGACCATAACCGGTTAAAGAACAATAAATAAGTTTCGGGTTTATTGCTTTTAAAACATCATAACTTAAACCAAGTTTATCCATTACTCCGGGGCGAAATTGCTCAATAACAATGTCATAATGAGCAATCATCTTTTTAACAATAGCTATTGCTTTAGGGTTCTTTAAATCGAGTGCTATAGATTTTTTTGAACGGTTCAAATAGCGATGTATATAAGATGAACCCTCATCTTTATCACCTATTTCCCGCGTTAAGTCTAATCGATTTGGCGCTTCAACACGTAAAACATTTGCACCGAGATCAGCCAAAACTAAGGTTCCAAAAGGACCTGGAAGTAAGGTTGAAAAGTCTAATATTTTTAAGTTTGATAATGCCGACATAACACTTCCTTATAGAACCAATACCATTGATATTGGTTCGTAATTGCTTTTACTTGTTATTTGTTTTTCTTTAGGTATTTACTAATCTTCGATTAGTTTTCTACTGATAATTTCTTTCATGATTTCAGAGGTTCCACCGTAAATACGTTGCACTCTTGCATCAACAAACTCTCTCGCAATGCGATACTCGGTCATATAGCCGTAACCACCAAAGAACTGTAAGCATTCATCTGCTACTTTACTTTGTAACTCGGTTGAGTGTAATTTAGCCATAGAAGCAGTTATTGCATCTAATTTACCCTCTGACAACAACGAAATACATTGATCCATAAAAGCTTTTTGCACTCGTACATTAGTAGCAATTTCAGCCAATTTAAAACGAGTATTTTGAAAGTCGGCAATACGTTTACCAAAAGCATTTCGTTCTTTAACATATTCTAATGTAATATCCAGCATACCTTCCGCAGCAGCTTGAGCACCAACAGCAAGGCCAAGACGTTCACGTGGAAGCTCTTTCATCATGGCAATAAAACCACCATTTTTCGGTCCTAATAAAGCATCGTCTGGTACAAACATATCGTTAAAAAACAATTCCGATGTATCTTGCTGATGTATACCTAATTTACTTAATTTTTGGCCTTTAACAAAACCATCAATTTTTGTTTCAACAATGAAAAGTGAAACACCTTTGGCACCAGCTTTAGGATCAGTTTTACAGGCTAACACAACGATATCGCAGTGCTGACCGTTAGAAATAAAGGTTTTACTACCATTAATGATATAACCACCATCAACTTTTTTAGCCGAGGTTTTTATTTCTTTTAAATCACTACCTGCACCAGGCTCGGTCATACCAATGGCACCAACATATTCACCACTGGCCATTTTTGGTAAGTATTTTTGTTTTTGCTCTTCTGTACCCATATTTAAAATATAGTGAGCAACAATACCAGCATGCACACCAATACCACCGCCAGCAATCGCGCCAACACCTCGACGATAGAAGTTATCGTAAATTAATGCTGCAAATCTAAAATCGACACCAAAACCACCATACTCTTCGGGAATATCAACACAAAGTAAGCCAGCTTCACCTAACTTGTTCCAAACTTCCCTTGGCATCCATTTGTCGTGTTCCCATTTTTCATAAAATGGTTCTATTTCTTTATCTATAAACTTATTAATGGAGTCTGAAAATATTCGTAAATCTTCATCTATCCAACTGCAATAAAAAGGTAACATTTATTCCCTCCTACATTCTTAATCCGCCACCAACAACCGTTGTTTGGCCACTGATGTAATTTGACTCTGGTGTACAAAATAAATAAACACCGCTAGCTGCTTCTTCTGGTGTGCCACTACGTCCTAATGGGATCATACGGGCAAAACCATCACTGACTTTGTGTGGAATACCAACGCCAACTTCATTACCATCAACGACTATTGTTTTCTTTTCATCTGTTGCTTCTGTTAAACGCGTTTCAATCACACCAAAAGCAACACTGTTAACATTGATTTTATGGCGACCTAGCTCTTTAGATAAAGTTTTAGTCATACCTGATAAACCAGATTTCATTGATGAATAATTCACTTGTCCAATATTGCCGTATTCACCCGCAACAGAAGATATATTCACTATTTTTCTAAAGACTTCTTGCCCTGCTTCCGCTTCGGCTTTAGCTTGGGGAATAACTGCATTTACAAAAGCACGGTTTAATTGAAACGGTGCTTTTAAATGAATTTCATACATGGCGTCAAATTGCTTGTCTGAAGCTTTATGTATCATTGAGTCCCACGTGTAACCTGCGTTATTAATTAAAATATCAGGGATACCAAAGGTCTCTACCGCTGTAGCAATAAATTTTTCAGCAAAGCCTTCTTGAGTAACACTACCAACAACTGCAATGGCTTTGCCGCCTAACGATTGAATTTCTTTTACCGTTTCTTGGGCTGGCTCGTTATCTAGATCATTAACGACAACACTTGCCCCTTCTCTAGCAAACTTAAGCGCTAGCGCTTTGCCAATCCCACGACCTGAACCTGTAATTAATGCTATTTTACCTGCTAAATTTCCGCTCATTTTTTTCTCTCTTATAATGCTTTATTTCATTTAAAGTGTTGAATTAAAATCTAACAAAGCAAGACCTAAGATCTTAATATCTCCGGTATTCCCATCTTTTGCTTCAATTTCAATTTCAAGTATTTTTTGGCTGGCTGACTCTGTTTTACTCTTAATAATACCTGTACAAATAATGTCTATATTTACTGGAGTAATTGAACTAAACCTCACATCAATGTTTTTTATATAAGATTGAGGCACCCAGTTTGTTAACAATCGACCTAAATAAGCCATCGATAACATTCCTTGCGCAAAAATATCATCAAATCCAGCATTAGCAGCGAAATCAGGATCAATATGTATAGGATTATGATCGCCAGATGCTCCGGCATAAAGCGCTAACGTTGTTCGTGATATTTTATCGGTTTGCAGTGCTGGGAGTTCTTCACCAACAGAAAGATTGCTAAAATCAACCATGAGTCCTGTATCCTCTTTATATTTATTTAATTTCGAATGACTAATGTGGTAGTTATATCTGCCACATGCTCATCTCTTTGATTAACGACTTTTGTTTTTTCAACCAAAAATTCCAAAGCCCCACCTTTTTTGTCGTAAATATCAGCGACATGAGAATAAAAAGTCAACAAATCCCCTGCTACTGCAGGAGTGTGATAGGTGAAGCTTTGCTTTGCATGTAACATATTCGCTAAAGAAACCCCTAAATTTCTATAGTTTTCGAAAGGATCTGGTACATCCATCTTTAAACAAAACAAAAAAGTAGGCGGCACAGGTAATGCGGAATAGCCATTATCAATAGCGATAAATTCATCTGTAAAAGTTGGTTTTATTTCGCCAATAGCTTTAGCAAAAAAGAGTAATCGACCTTTTTCGACTTCAGCTACTACAGGTTTGAATTCTTTGTCTATATCATTTTTATCCAACATAAATATTCCTTAGGTTTAAGAAAACAAGAAATATCACTAAGGACTTTCTTTTTATTTGAACTAAAATGTAACGCTTAAACTGAAACTGTGAAAGAGCAGAAAACGACAAGATTAAAATTAGTTGACGTATAAAAACGGTAGGGTGGTATAACAGGTAAGTGATAACTTGTGCAGCTTATGTTTTATATATGAAAACCAACCTAACTTAGGATTACCAAACCAATAAAAACAAAATTAAAATTCCCCGCAGCAAGCTGTCTCGCTTAGGCTCGCCTTTCACTTCGTGAAAGCGGGGTATTAATCATTCCCTCTACCATAGGTCTATTTGGTCTTCCTTAAACTGCACTTTATGTAACTCCTTGTACAAATCATCTCCTTGACTTTTTGCATAATTCCTTATGACATCTTCATTCCCATGCTTTCCAACAGTTGTTACAAAGTAACCATCTGTCTACAATTCACCACCCCAAAGCTGTTTCTTTACAAGAGGGCACTTTTTGAAAATTTCTCTAGCTGTAATACTTTTTATTATTTAAACTATTTTTTTGGACTATACATTGGTACTGACTGAACTAAAAAATGAACATGATCACTATCTGTTCCTATTTCAAGAAATACTATTTCATACCTCTTTGATATTTCTTCACAAACTTCTTCTGTAAATATCGCCCTGCGATATTTAGCTGGGCATACAATATGATACATAAGCACTGATACATTATGACTTTTATAGATGAATTTACTCATCCTTCTACTTTACAGCTTCACCAAAATCGCAGCAAGCTGCGGGGAATTAAACCCCAAGAGATTAAATAAAAAACATATTAACTTAATATCTGTCTATCTTTAGGTATAATAAATTTAATCATTGACTAAGTATAAATATAATGGAAGCTAATAAAATCATTACAGGTAATTCTAGTGAATTATTTTCTACCAATAAATTTATTCAAGATTTTTGTTTATTGGCTGAGTATGTTGGGTTGTCTAAAGAGGAGTTTTCTAAAGCGATAAACTTACCAGTCAATCGTATTGATGAGGTGGAAGGAGTAGTTTCACAGCAATATATCGTAAAAGCTTACGAGGTATTATTGTCCTATACCAATGATGAATTGCTTGGTAGCGAAAATAGAAAACTTCCTCGTGGTGCTTTTGACTTAATGATCAAGTCTGCTTGTACAGAAAAAGATTTATTCAGTGCTTTAAATGCCATTTATCAAGTCAATAGAATTATTCAAAACCCACTGAGAACAAAATTTATAATCAAAGATAATATCGTACAGTGGCAGTTTAAGTTTTCTACAAATTACGACCAACTATCTTTATTAATGGCAACGTTGTTTACTTGTATATCTTATAAAACACTATCTATGCTTCTAAAAAAAGAAGTTCCCTTATTATCCGTCTCCTTTATTGACGATACTCCTATAAATGTTTCTGATTATCAATTTTTATACTCCTGCCCCGTTAAATTCGGCCAAAATGTTAATGAAATAATATTTGATAAAAAGTGGTTAGAAAAACCTATACATTGTAACTATGATGATGTAAAAAAACATTTAGATATTCCTTTGTCCGTAACAAATTATAGCTTTCATGAGCTTGGACTAATTCAAAAAATCAAAGCAATATTAGTTATATCGCCCATCAATGATTTTCCAAGCCAAAAAGAGTTAGCTATAAAGCTTGGAATGTCAGTGAGAACAATGCAACGAAAGTTAGACTCTGAAAACTCAAGTTATATGATAATAAAAGACGACTTTCGTCATAAAAAAGCCCTTTTTTATTTAGAACATACTCAAAAAAGTATTGATGCCATAACGGAAAAGTGTGGATTTAGTGATATAACCTCTTTTAAGCGAGCGTTTACCCGTTGGCAAGGAGAATCTCCAGCTAAATTTCAAAAGCACTAACCGACTTATTTAACTCTTTTGATAACCTAAGTATATTTTCGTTTACACTCGCAATTTTATCAGCACCCAACTCGGCTCTTTCGGCAATATCAGTAATTACTTCTGAATTTTTAGTTATTTCAGCAGTCACTACGTTTTGTTCTTCAGCAGCACTGGCTATTTGCTCGTTCATCATTGTTATATTTGAAACAGCCCCTGCTATTTCATCAATGACCTCACCTGTTTTACTGGATTGCTCTACACTGGCGGATGCCTGTTCTTTGCTTTTATTCATAATAGAAACAGCATCAACCGTAGCCCCTCTCAACTCTTCAACCATATTTCGTATTTCCATGGTAGATTTTTCTGTTTGGTCTGCCAATAACCTTACTTGGTCAGCCACCACAGCAAAACCTCGACCAAATTCTCCTGCATGAGCAGCTTCAATAGCTGCATTTAATGCTAATAAATTGGTTTGTGCGGTAATATCGGTGATGATTTTAACCACTGAAACAATTTGGGTACTGCCTTCTTCAATACGCTCAATTGCATGTACAGATTTATCTACCTCATGAGATAAATTTTTTATTGAACTTACCGCTGATTCAACTACTTCCTGCCCTATCTTCGCAGCATCATTACTCTCAGAAGCTGAAAGCGCGGCATTAGAAGCCGATGATGCCACCTCATTAATAGCTAAACTCATTTCACGAATAGAAGAAGAGAGTAATTCTGTTTCAGAGTTTTGCTGTTTAATTCCTGCTAACGTATCTTGAGTGATTAATGATAAAGTATTAACTTCTGATGCTAACTCAATACTTACCTCGTTTATGCTTAAAACAATTTTTTGTATATTGGTTACCATGTGCTTTAATGCAGTTTGCATTCTACCAACTTCACCATCAGCATCAGTAGTAATGTTTACCGTTAAATCCCCTTTTGCAATGAATTCTAACTCTTTAACTGCCGCCTCTAATGGTGGTACCGTTTTAGACTGCAAACGAAAAACCATGCCGATAGTCCCCCCCACACCAACAAAAACTAAAACCGATACAATTATACTAATGAGTATTCCTAAACCAAGCACACCTTCACCAAAAGGTTTGGATTCATTTATTGACCAAGTAACATGTTCCTTTACAGCACTAACTTCATCAGCTGTTAATGCATTACTAGGAATCTCATTTAAATACTTTTGAGCTTGTAATAATCTTGTATGGCTTTTATCTGCATTATCAATTAAGAAGCCATAAGAAATTAATCGAATCAATAGTTTTTCAACCATAAAGAGTGAATCGTCAATAGTGCCAGCAGCATTCATAGCCGTTTCAATATTAGTGATTAATACGGTTTTATTAACGGTTATTTTATTTAACTCATTATTCACTCTCTCTAAAGAAAGTGAGTGCTGGCGTTCTTGGAAGGAGAAGTCAATTGCATTTGACATCAATCGAATGCCAAAAAAAGTTACTATTAATGCAATAAAAGAGCTCACAACAAGTAATTTAAATTGATATTTTAACGAGTTTCGATTAACTTTATTCATCTTAATCCTTATAAATTATGCGTACTAGTATAATAAAAACATCTAATGTTATAGCTAATATAAACTATATTTAATGCACATTATTTTTGGGGCTTTAATAAAAAAAAGCACCTATTGGCAATTTGCAAATAGATGCTAAGGGGATATTTAACCTATTGAAGTACTTTAAAATAAATTAAGTATCTTCAAGTAGAGCAGATATCGTTATCTTAACTGAGGTGCTACGCATTCTTTAAGTAAGGTCATTTTCTGAGAAATTGCTTTACCTGTTAAAGCAAACCCTGTCACTGTTTTTTCAGTATTCATAAAACGAGCAATAAAGTCAGGTGCATCGCCTTCAACAACCCAGTTTCCAGCTAAATCTAATGACGGACAAACCACGGTTGGACATGTGGGTATTTTTACTGCCACCGCTAAATTTGGTATATTCAGTGTGGTTGGCTCTGCTAACAATGTTTTGGCTAAAGCTTTAGCTGCAAAAGTAGCGGGCGCTATAAAGGGTAATGTATGCCCTGATATCTCAGCACAATCACCAATAGCATAAACATTGTTTATATTGGTACGCAAATACTCATCGACAACAATGCCTCTATTCACTTTTATCTTTGCGTCTTTAGCTAAACAAGTATTAGATCGAATACCCACTGCTGAAAGTACCATGTCGACTGTTAGCTTTTTTCCACATGACAAAGTGACATCTAATGAATTACCCTGACGTTCAACTTTAGTTACCGCTACACCAAAATGCCAATCAACACGGTCTTTAGGGAAAGAATTAACAATGGTTTCACCCATTTGTTGAGGAAGCGCTTTTTTTAATGGCCAAGCCTCCATATCAACAACAGTTACTTGATAATCTGATGCAAAGAGATCACTGGCGAATTCGATTCCTACAAAACCTGCGCCGATAATTAATATGTTACGTTTATTAGTTATTTTCTCTTTAAACTGGCGGTAATCATCTAAATTATTAACTGAAACCACATCGTTTTTACCATCTCCTTCAATAGGTAAATCAAAGGGGGTGGCGCCTGTCGCTAAAATTAACTCTTTATAAATAATACTTTCAATAAGACGATTCTTTATAACGACTGTATTTTTCTCGGTATCTATTGATTCAACTCTAGTAAGTGTTTTAATAAAAATATTAAGTTCACTTTTAAGTGTTTCAACATTTTTCATCACTAAGTCATCTGCTGACTTGCCCAATGAAATCGCTTTAGAAAGGTTGGGTTTATAATAAGCACTACCACTTTCTTGTGTAATAAGAATAATAGGCGTTTCTTTATTAATAACTCTTAGTTCTCTTGCTAATGTTATACCTGCGTGTCCTGAGCCAATGATGACAATGGGCTTCATACTAACCTCCAAAAAAATTATTAACTATTCTACTAAGAAAAAATCAGACTTTGACGCTGAACATTCTGGGCATGTCCAATCATCAGGAATATCTTCAAATAAAGTACCTGGTGCAATACCTTCTTCAGGAAAGCCAAGTTCTTCATCATAAACAAGATCACAAGTCACACAACAATATTTTTTATATTGAATCGACATAAGTACCTCTCAACTTTTATGTTTGATATTTATACCTACTCCTACAAACTAACATTTCCAGCAAGAATAGGTAGATAATGAATTAAGTTTGTTCTACAAAATCGGGTTTTTCTCGAACAAAACAATCTGGACAAGGAAAATCTTCCGGTAAATCTTTCCATTGAGTTCCTGCAGGATAACCTTCATGTTCAGCACCTAATGCTTCGTCATAAATATAGCCACAATCTGGACATTCAAATTTTTTCATTTTATTTCTCCACTGTTCTGTGAGGGATGTTTAATAAGTGTTATTAATGTAATTAGCTTTAAGCCACTTCAGCTGATTTAGGATTATGATAGCGTTTAAAGACTTCATCATGTACATCAGGGTCTATATTTACTTTATCCATATCACCTTCTGCCCAATTTACAACCATAGAGTTCATTGTTGAAAACCATATTGTAGGGAAATGTGCAATAAGCATCATGTATGGATATCCTGAAGGCATACTAGGTACTTCTGGATAATCTCTTAAGGCTTGATAAGGGCGCGTTGGATGGGCATGATGATCTGAATGACGCTGTAAATGTAGTAGTAATAAATTAGATATTTTATTATTACTATTCCATGAATGTCTTGCTTGACAACGCTCATAACGACCATTTGCATCTCGTTCACGCATTAAACCATAATGTTCTATATAGTTAGCACACGTTAATAGCCACCAACCATTTATGGTAGCAATAATTAAAAATGGGATCATAATTGGTCCCAAATAAGCTATCAATAAGGTGTAAGCTGTAATCGTAATCAACGCAGGTTGAATAATTTCATTACTCATTGACCATTCAGATTTACCTAAACGTTGTAATCTCCCACTTTCAAGTTCCCATGCGCGTCTAAATGCTCCTGGAACTTCTCTTTGTACAAATTTATAAATTGTTTCACCAAAGCGTGATGTAGCTGGATCTTCAGGGGTTGCTACATCTTTATGATGTCCTTTATTGTGCTCGATAAAAAAGTGACCATAACCACTTACAGAAAGGGCTAATTTTGCAAAAAACACCTGCATTCTATCGTTTACTTTATGACCTAGCTCATGACCTGCAACTAAAGCTAAGCCATTTGCCAAACCAATACTTAAGGCAGCACCTAAGACACTAAACCATGAAAAATCATTTGTACCTACAATATAAGCCATATAAATAAATGCTAGCCAATGCATTATGGTGGCACCATATAATATGTATACGTAATAACGGTCCTTAGCCAGTTCTGCAACTAATTCGTCATTAGGGTTCGCGGCATCTAAACCTGACATATGATCTATTATAGAAAATAGGCCATAGTAAATAATCATCAATCCCCATAGATACAACCCATTACCTGTTTCTCCTGCTAGATAAGCAGATAACATTGGTACACCTGGGATAACCATTGATAACCAATAGTAATAGCGTTTATTTTTAATCCAACCACTATCTGATTCAATTACTGCGGCAGTAGCATCCTCTACACCAGAGTTTTCAATCCC
>MAAB01029592.1_pt1 | contig 55246 bp, 44 predicted proteins | sample 1115991 | NCBI WGS metagenome assembly MAAB01 (sample SAMN04961124, study PRJNA320927) | seawater metagenome | isolation source: sample BD02T18 sea water enriched with oil for 18 days | place: USA:Gulf of Mexico | collected 2013-07-27 | reverse complement strand
CTCAACCCCCGTTAAACTAAATAACGGGATATAAACAATGGTTATAATAAAGACGCCAAATAAGCTAGGCCTGATCACTTCATTCGTTGCAGAATAAACCACATGTAAGCGCTCCTTTCGAGACAAAATACCGCCATGGATCTTTTGCGCATGACTTAACCGTCTGATTGAGTTTTCAACAATGATGACTGCGCCATCAACAATTAAACCAAAATCTAGTGCACCTAGACTCATTAAATTCGCTGAAACCCCTGCTTTCACCATGCCTGTAATAGTCGCTAACATCGCTAAGGGAATGACAGCAGCAGTGATCAACGCTGCTCGAATATTGCCAAGTAACAAAAATAATACTGCAATGACTAATAAAGCACCTTCCACTAAGTTTTTTTGCACTGTGTACATAGCTTTATCAACAAGCGTTGTTCTGTCATACACTGACTCAACAAAAACGCCTTCAGGCAATGACAATTTGATTTGCTCTAGTTTTTTAGCAACCGCTAAGGCAACCACGCGAGAGTTTTCACCCACCAACATCATGGCACTACCAAGTACTATTTCTTTGCCAGCGGATGTTGCAGCCCCCGTTCGTAATGATTTACCGATAGCAACTTGGGCAATATCAGCTATTTTCACAGGTGTATTATCAATGACTTTGACAATCACTTGTTCTATATCGTTAATCTTGGCTAGTTGGCCTGGAGATCTAACGGTAAGTTGCTGACCATTTTGTTCTATGTAACCTGCTCCACGATTGCTGTTATTGTTATTTAAGGCAGCATTGATATCGTTAAAAGAGATTGAAAATTCGAGCATTTTTTCAGGCAATGGCGTGATATGATATTGTTTGTCGTACCCGCCAATCGTATTAATCTCGGTAACACCTGGCACCAATGCGAGTTGAGGTTTAATAATCCAATCTTGAATTTCCCGCAAAGCCGTTGCGTCATAGGGTAAACCGTTTGCTTTTACTGCCTGTGGTGATGCCACCACGCTATACATAAATATTTCCCCTAACCCTGTAGATATAGGCCCCATTTCGGGTTCTAAGCCCACAGGTATTTTATTTTTAATACCGTTTAATTTTTCGTTAATCAGATTGCGGGCAAAATATAAATCGGTATCTTCACTAAAAACTACCGTGACCTGAGATAAACCATAACGTGAGATGGAGCGCGTGTACGACAAATTAGGGATGCCAGTAAGCGCAGTTTCTACCGGAAAAGTAATGCGCTGCTCAGTTTCAAGTGGTGAGTAACCCGGTGCACGGGTATTAATTTGCACTTGAATATTGGTAATGTCTGGCACTGCGTCTATGGGAAGTTTTTGATAACTCCAATAACCAAGGCCAATGAGGGCAAATATCATGGACATCATCAGCCAACGACGCGCGATGGAGAAACGTAATATTGATTCAATCATGATTGTTTCCTTAGTGAGCGTGCGCTGCGCCAGCTTTACCTAAATCGGCTTTTAATAAATAGCTATTGATCAGTGCGTATTGTTCACCCGCTTTTAATCCTGAGATAACTTGACTAAATTGCCCATCCGTTTGACCAAGTATTAGTTCACGGGTTTCATAACCGCCTTTATTCATCACAAAAATGATATTTTTTCCTTCTACGAACTGGAAGGCACGATTATCGATAACTAAGTTAACAGCCACTTGCTGAGTTACTATGCTGCCCGTTAATAGTTGTCCTGGTGCCCATACCCCCTCGCTGTTATCTAATGGCACTCTTGCCGTTATAAATGGTTGATTCTTATTGGCCATTAAATGCAATACTTTAGATTGTGTTGCAGCAACTGATGATGAAATAGTGACTTGCTGTCCCGCTTTAATTGCTTGTCGTTGACTTGGGAATACCTTGTATTCAACCCATAACTGCTGATAGTTTTCTACCGTTAATAACGGTTGTTTATTGGCCAATTCGCCGGCATTAGCATGACGTTCTGTGACCACACCAGAAATAGGCGCGGTAATGTTATAACGCGTTAAACTATCGCTTGATTCTACTTGAGCAATATTTTCACCCGCTGTAACCATATCGCCAACGTTAACGCTTAATTTAGTGATCAGACCTGGAAAACGTGCACGTATCTGACTTATTGCACTTGAGTCAACCACAGTTTGACCATAGACAGTGGTCGTTTTTTTTATTTGCCCTGCAGCTGCTGTAGCATTGATTATTCCTGCTTTTTGCGCATTTTCTTTGGTAATTTCAATATGTCCCTCTTCTTCACTATGCTCACCTTCGTGTTCGCTTTTATTCTCACCTTTGTGCTCATCATTATGGCCATCAGCTGCCAGTGCATTGTTGCTGATGGCTATGCTGCCAAGTGCCATTGCTAATAAAAATAAAACACAGGGACTTACTATGCTATTAATCAGCTTTTTGTAACCTATTAGTTTGTGACTAGTTTCTCTTTGAAAAGTTGTCATGAAAAATACCTTAAAATGCTTTTTGATTGGGGGAGTTGCTTGGTTGCGCATGATTGCTTTGTGGAGCAGACAATGGCTCAGCGATAAGTTGTTCTATTTGCGTACCATAACGTAACGCCGCTGCTGCAGATTCAATCATGGCTCGACGAGCAAAGAGTAATTCCTGCCGTGCACTTAAATAATCCAAATAACTGTAACGACCACGTTGGTAAGCTAGCTGAGTTTCATTTAACGCTTCTGTCAATGTTGGAATGATGCTTTCTTGCAAATTTTTCGCAGTAAAAATAGCCTGCTTCCTGTTAGAATAAGCGCGATATAACTGATGATGTAAAGCCAGCATGGTCGCTTCTCTTTTAACAACAACTTCGTTACGCGCTGCTTGCGCTGCGCTAATTGCACCAACATTGCGTTTTGAAGAAAATAGCGGCATGCTAAAACCAGCAGTGAGTGCGGTATCATTTACCGCTTGTATTTGTTTGATACCGACCGACCATTTTATATCTGCACTAGACTCTGTACGGGCTAGCCTTAATTGTGCTTCTCTTAATCGCTCTTGAGTGGCATAAATTAAAATTTCAGGATTTTGTTTCACCTTTTCCAGCAAGATTGTAAATTCAATATCCGTTGAAAATTGATATAAACTGCCCTCAACACTGGTAAATGATGGTGTCGCTTCATTCCACATCATAGTGAGCGCTACTTTTGCGTAGTCCAACTGCTGTTGCTCAGACGAGGTGGTAAGCCTGGCATTGCCTACCGCAGCCAGTGCTCTTTTTATCTCTGCTTTTGGAGCAACCCCCGCTTTCGAGCGTTTTTCAACTTCAATTAACGTTTCCTCAGCGAGTAATATCGCCTCCTTAGCTAAAAGCAAACGCTCTTGTGCTGCAAGAATATCGATATAGCGACGGTTTACTTCACTCAATAAGTTCAGCGCCTCAATTTTACGCATTGCCGCAATCTGTGAACTGCGGTTACTTATAACTCCAGCACGCGCTGTTCTTTTATCACCTAATTCTAAAATTGAAGAAAGTGTAAGAGTGAATTCAGTACTATCAAATACGCCTATATCACCAGTACCAGCGAAATTTTCCAATTCAAAACCGACTTCATAAGCTGGAGTTAAGCTCTGTGTTTGCAATTGACCGTCAAGAGCGTTTTGACGAAATTTAAAGACCTTAAGTGAAGGGTTATCTTTCAGCGTTCGTTCGATTGCTGAAGACAATGTTAAATGCTGCTTAGGCATTTTAATGTCATTTTTACTGAGCACCAAAGGACTAAATGCCCAACAAAGCAGAATGAATAATTGCAGGTAAAATACCTTAGTTGAATATAACCAAGACATGTTTGCTTTTTTTGAAGGCACATTACTAAAATAATGCATCTGTATTTCCTATTTTTTGATAAATTTACCCGTTACCAATCAAGTTGCCTGTTTCAGCGTGCACGATAAAGGGTAATGGCTAAGTATTGAGGTTAGCTTTGCAGCTACCAAAGAAGTCTAAGAAGAGTATAAAGTTGACACTTTTGGCGGACGCAGTAATAAGTCATAAAACATAGCGGTTTGACTCGTTTGATAACGATGAAAAGATAACGAAAAGGCGTTTATATCAACCAACACGAGCGTAAAAATGCATAAAGTAGTTGAACAGCATTGGCAGGTTTTCGTATTACAATCGAGACAGTCTTCTTGTAAAACTGTTTGTGTTAAATCCGTGTTATTTTCAGACAAGTTTCCCGAGATAATAGAGCTAAATGGCAAGATTGTTTCACTATATTGCTCGACATTTGCATCGAACTTGATACTCGCTGGCATTACCAACGTAGACTGCATAATAACGCAGGCAACCACAAGATAGCAGCCTGCTTTGAAAAACGGCCGAACGTTGATGAATAACAAAAATGTAGACTGATAAAGTGAAAAAATTAAACGCATTAGGTACTGCTGTTTTCTTCTACTATATCATTTTGAATTGACACTCTCGCTTCGCGAATAATAGCGAGACTAGACTGAATGACAATGCCAGCAATGACACTACCTATTACCCAATCTGGCCAAGCTGCATTAAATTGGCCGACTAAGAGGGCTGAGATTATGATTCCTATATTGGCTAACATGTCATTGCGAGAACAAATCCAGCTAGCTTTTAGGTTCACATCACCTCGTCTAAACTGGTATAAAAGGGCAAAACAAATCATATTAACGGTTAAGGCTATTAAACCAATCGACAACATCAAGTCTGATTGTGGTTCACTGCCAAGCCAAATACGTCTTATGACATCGAGCAACACAAGTAAACCAAGCGATAACTGCAAATAGCCGTTTGCTAAGGCAGCACGACCTTTATACAACAAACTTTTACCAACCGCATAAAGACTAAGTGAATAGACGGCTGCGTCAGCAAGCATATCTAAGGAGTCCGCAAGCAAACCACTAGAATTAGCTAACCAACCGGCAACAAATTCAACAACAAACATACTAAAATTAAGGGTAAGAACAATCCATAGTAGCCTTCTTTCACTAGCATTCTTTGCTTCTGTAGCACAACAACTTGACATAATACCTGCCTTTATTCTTGAATTAGGTATTTAATTACGCCATGATAAACCTTACTGTTGCAGTAAGGTCAAGCGTAATGAAAATAAATCAGCTCTCTAAATTAACCAATGTACTCAGTAAAACTATTCGATATTATGAGGACGTTGGTTTACTGCCTAAAGCAGCACGCAATAGCAATGGTTATCGGGAATATAGCTCGAGCGATGTTGATAACTTGATTTTTATTCGTCGATGTCGAGAACTTCAAATTCCCCTAGGTAAAATAAAAATATTAATTCAAGTGCAGGCAGACAGCAGCTCATCTTGCAGTGAAGTTGATCTGCTTATTGAGCAACAGTTAGACAATGTACGTAATACGATAAATGAATTGTCTTTATTAGAGAAAACACTGAATACCTTAGCGAAATCTTGCTCGAATGATATTGTTGGGGAGTGTGAAATTTTAAAAAATTTAAGACAATAAGCTCACTAATTCCCCTGAAAAAATTAACAACTTTATAGAAAAAAACAGGCAATAATAAATATAATCACCTGCTTTCTAATTTGAGCAAATTATGACGTTACTCAGGTAACCCGAAGGTATCAACTACATAATCGAGATCTTTATCTCCTCGACCACTTAGGTTAACGAGCACAGATTTTTCTGGAAATTTTTGTGCTAGTTTCATCGCATAAGCAACCGCATGAGAGCTTTCTAAAGCAGGAATAATGCCTTCTAATCGGCTCAGTTCATAAAAGGCTTCAATACATTCTTTATCAGTAATACTGTCGTAAGTCACTTTATTCATGTCTTTCAACATACTATGCTCTGGTCCTACGCCAGGATAATCAAGACCACTGGCAATCGAATGTACTGGTGCTGGTTCGCCATTCTCATCTTGTAAGGTGTAACATTTAAAACCATGAATAACGCCAGGTTTACCTAACGTCATGGTGGCTGCATGCTCTCCCGTTTTAAAAGACTTTCCTGCAGGCTCAATACCAAATAATTGGGTTTCATCATCTTCTAAAAAGGAAGAGAAAATCCCCATAGCATTACTGCCACCCCCAATACAGGCAACAACACTATCAGGGAGTTCACCTGTCATTTCAAAAAACTGCTCTCTCGCTTCAATACCAATAACACGTTGAAAATCACGTACTATCATTGGAAATGGGTGTGGACCCACGACAGAGCCTATACAATAAATAGTTGAAACAGGGTCTTTCAGATATGATTCAAAAGCACTGTCTACTGCTTCTTTGAGTGTTTTTAAACCATGCGTTGCTGGAATAACCGTTGCGCCAAGTACTTTCATGCGCAGCACATTCGGGTATTCCTTTTGAATATCAACCTCACCCATATGTATTTCACATTCTAAGCCAAAATAAGCCGCTGCCGTGGCCAATGCAACACCATGTTGTCCTGCTCCAGTCTCAGCAATTAACTTCTTTTTGCCTAAATGTTTAGCAAGTAATGCTTCTCCCATACAGTGGTTTAGCTTATGAGCACCTGTGTGGTTTAAATCTTCTCTTTTTAAATAAATTTGCCCGCCATATTTTTCTGATAAGCGTTGGCAATGATAAACAGGTGTAGGACGTCCTTGATAATGTTTTCTGATATCACGAAGTTCTGAAATAAATTTATGAGACTTACTGATAGCAAAATAAGCATCATTAATTTTTTTCATTTCTTCTTCTAAATTAGGGGGAATAAAGGCGCCGCCATACTCATTAAAAAATCCATCTTGATTCGGATACTTTTTAAAATAATTCTCTTTCATTTTATTCCTTTATGATTATGGGAAGAGTAAAAATAATAACCAGCGATATCAGATACCGCAAGGATAATTCTGTCGATATTGCCAATCTAAATCAAATAAATGGAAAAGAGCATATTATGTAAGAAAATCAAAATGACTCCTTTGGCATCTAAAACAATACTGACTAAGAACTGTTGTTCTATCACATGTAAAATTTAGCCAGTAGCGAACAGCGAATACCAAAAAAATGGCCATTTATTTTTATTTAAAACAATTACCTTGTGTTGAATCAAAGTAATTGTTTTAATTACTTTTATAATATTGGTAATACCCATTAATTTAGTATTTATGAATCATCAGTTAATCGTTTTTCTCAAAGCATTATTAGGTAGCTGCAAAGACTTGCTACCCATTATTCTCGTTATTGCATTTTTCCAATTTGCCGTGCTGCAACAGGCCATGCCTAATATTGGCGATATATTGGTTGGACTTGCATTAGTCGTTCTCGGATTAACCTTCTTTATTTACGGCTTAGAAACGGGCTTATTCCCTATTGGTGAGTCAATGGCGCAAGCATTCGCCAAAAAAGGCAGTATTAGCTGGCTACTGACTTTTGCCTTTTGCCTAGGCTTTGGTACCACAGTAGCAGAGCCTTCTTTGATTGCTGTTGCTGAAGAAGCTGCAACTGTTGCAGCAGCAGGTGGGATAATCAGTAATACACTAGAATCACAAATAGCTTACGCTGATGGTTTACGCTTTACCGTTGCCTTCGCTGTTGGTTTGGCCATTGTTATCGGTGTATTACGCATCATTCGTGGTTGGCCAATACAATATTTAATTTTAGGTGGTTATGTCGTTGTGGTACTGATGACTATTATTGCACCTAGCTGGATTATTGGTATTGCCTATGATTCAGGTGGTGTTACCACCTCAACAATAACAGTCCCTTTAGTCACAGCGCTTGGTGTTGGCTTAGCCTCCGCAATAAAAGGCAGAAACCCGATGATTGACGGTTTTGGTTTGATCGCTTTTGCATCCTTAACACCAATGATCTTTGTGATGATTTACGGCATGGTGATCAGTTAATGGAATTATTTTTTGAATTTTTAACGACTTTAAAAGAAACCGTTGTTGATGTTTTACCTATTTTATCAATAATTTTGGGCTTTCAACTGCTCGTTATTCGCAAACCCATTCCTCATATTAAACAAGTTGGCTTCGGTTTTATCTATGTACTGATTGGTTTAGCCCTGTTTTTATTGGGATTAGAAAAAGCCTTGTTCCCCCTTGGAAAAATGATGGCCGAACAACTAACTGCACCTGAATTTATCTATGCAGGCGAGCAAGTATTAACCAATATTCACTGGTCAGATTATAAATGGGTTTATATTTTTGCCGCCGCAATAGGCTTTAGTACAACCATTGCTGAACCCTCACTGATTGCAGTAGCTCTTAAAGCTGAGGAAGTTTCTGGTGGTGCTATTAACGCCAATAGCTTGAGAATTTCAGTCGCCATAGGCGTTGCTTTTGGTATTGCACTAGGAAGCTACCGCATCGTCGTTGGTCATCCGATTCATTACTATATTATCGCGGGTTACATTGTTGTGGTTGTTCAAACGTTTTTTTGTCCTAAACTGATTGTGCCTTTGGCGTATGACTCTGGCGGTGTCACCACATCAACCGTAACAGTGCCTTTAGTTGCTGCTTTAGGTTTAGGCTTAGCTAGTACTATTCCAGGGCGTAGCCCATTAATTGACGGCTTTGGCTTAATTGCGTTTGCTAGTTTATGCCCAATCATTGCAGTAATGGCTTATGCCCAACTCACGGAAGCCAGAGCACATCGTACAACTAAAAAGTTAGAAAAAAGAAAAAGAATTAAAGAAGAACAACGTAATTTAAACAGAAATAATGAGGCTCCTTAACTGGGCCTAAAAAGACATATAAACAGGTGATCATATGCAATTCAAACTAATTGTTGCCTTTGTTGACGACGCTGTCACAGACGACGTCATGAAAGGTGCAAGAATGGCAGGCGCCACTGGCGCGACCATAATAAATAATGCCCGAGGCGAAGGTGTAAAACGCCAGCGCACATTTTTTGGCATGCAACTTGAGACACAAAGAGATGTATTACTTTTTGTTGTTGAACAACATTTGGCAAGAAAAATCCTTGAACGAATTAGTAACATTGCTGGTTTTGACGAAGATCCTGGTAAAGGAATTGCTATTCAATTAAACGTCGAAGATGCAGTAGGCGTAGCTCATCAAGTAGAGCGCTTAAAAGGTAAAGTTGAGGAAGAGCTATGAGCCATAAATTAGTACAAGTTAAAGATGTAATGACCACCAACAATTACCAGTTTGCCGATGGTATGATGACTGTTGCTGAAGGTATTAAATTAGCCAAAGAACATAACGTTAGTGCCTTAATCATCAATAAGCGTAATGAGCAAGACGAGTACGGTTTAGTGATGCTTGCTGATATTGCTAAAGAAGTTCTCGCAAAAGATCGCTCGCCAGATCGCGTGAACTTGTATGAAATAATGACAAAACCCTTGGTCATAGTATTGCCTGACATGGACGTAAGATATTGCGCACGATTGTTTGAACGGTTAAGTATCCATCTTGCACCTGTTATTGACAATAAAAACATTATTGGCATGGTTGATTATACCAACATGGTATTTAGCCAAGCTGAATAAAACGGCTAAGGTTTTAATTATTTATTACTAAACGCCAAGTTACTGTTTAACATGACTGGCTAAACAGTATGCTTTGTCACAATTTTATCGCGCTTATCGTAGAGCAGTCATTTTCCATGGCAGCGAATAGCAACACAGCGTTGACCATCAAAATTTGGTGGTCAACGCTACGGTTCAATACAATTCAAATTTTTATATATTGATACAGTCCAGCAATAAAGTCGTCTTCGAGCAAGCTCAATTCCCCCTACTCTCCCTCTACAAAATAAATAAAATCGTTAAATAATATTGGAAAATTTTTTTCGCCTCAATAAGCTTATTCCACTGTGTTCCTGTCACTACAGCGCCATCTTGATCACCTTCGCTATTGCATTCATTATGTGAGTAAAAAAAGATATCTATAGCAAAATACTGGCTAGTTCAAACAAGTTACTAGATTGATAACTTCCCGTTGATCAAGGTCAATATGAGAGCGGATAACTTAACTCATACTAATAATGTTCAGTATTGTTGTATCTAAAGGGGAGAAATACTTTGGAATTTTCTGATGAGGAACTGTTTGAACAAGGACCTGTGATTTTGTATACCTGGCAACTTACACCGGGCTGGCCGGTGCTAAAAGTAACCAAAAATGTTCAACAATTTGGCTACGACCCGGTTGAGTTTTTGTCAAAAGACTTGCTCCATATTGACATTGTCCACCCTGACGACGTAGAGCGAATTATCAATGAAATGATGGTTTTCTTAGAGAATGATCTCGTTTACTTTGAACAGGATTATCGGATTATAACCAAAAGTGGCAATGTTCGCTGGGTCTATGAAAAATCAATTTTAAAGGCCGCTGCTGCGGGGTCACCAACTATCGCTAAAGGTTATCTACTTGATATAACCGAGCGTAAAGTAGCAGAGCAAGAATTGCGCGAGTCGTCCGAAAAGTATTTTCAACTATTTGATAAAAACAAGGCGATTGAGTTACTCATCGATCCGAATACGCAAAAAATCATCAAAGCAAATAGCGCAGCTGAAAAATTCTACGGCTATAGCAAGCAAGAATTTACTCACTTATCCCTTAGTGATATTAATGTACTGCCTGTTGATCTTATCGAAGCGGAAATTGAGTTAGCGCTCAATGAGAAACGTGATTATTTTAATTTTAGTCACCAACTTAAAAGTGGAGAAATTAGAGATGTTTGTGTCTACTCAGGCCCTTTAGTTTTGTCTGGTCGCAAAGTCCTTTATTCTATTATCCATGATATTACCGATCAGCGTCAGGCAGAAAGAGCGCTTTTACATAATGAGCATAAATTCCGTTCATTTATCGAAACTACCTCCGAAGGTTTTTTAATCCTTACACCACAATTACAAATTAACTTTGCTAATACGGCTATTTGCCAGCTCTCAGGTTATTCATTGTCAGAGATAAAAGCAAAATCGGTATTAGCCTTTCTGACACCTGAGTCACGCATACAATTGCGCCAGCAGCTGAGCAAGACGCTTTCATACTCACATCTCGCCGCTGAGTTAACTTTGAAGCATAAAAATGGTCATACTATCTTTATCCGATACAAGGCTACTGTTATGGCTGATGGTAGCGGATTTTTTACCTATATCACTGATATTACCGAACGAAAGTTAAAAGAAGTGGAGCTAAAAACACTAACCAGCGCCGTTAAACATAGCGCCAGTTCAATTATTATCACTGATAAGAATGGCATTATTGAATACGTCAATCCACGATTTTGTGTAGTGACTGGTTACAGTGAGCAAGAGGTTATTGGTCAGACACCAAGTTTAATTAGCACTAAAAACACACGAAAAGAACTTCATACTGAATTATGGCAAACCATTCTTGCAGGTGATGATTGGCACGGCGAAACCTATAACTGCACCAAAAACGGTGAGTTTTATTGGTCAATGATGTCAATTTCCCCGATTATGAATGAAGATGGAGAAATAAGTCAATTTGTTAGCGTAAGTCAGGATATTACTGAACATAAATCTAAGCATTTAAAGATGGAAGAATTGGCCTTGAGAGATCCCTTAACAGGGTTAGCTAACCGTCGTTTGTTTGATGACCGTCTTAATCAAGCGATTCAAATTATCAACTACCAAAAAAGAAATGGTATTGGGATTATCATGCTAGATCTAGACCATTTCAAAGATATTAATGATACTTATGGCCATGATGTCGGTGATTTAATCTTAAAAGAAGTCGCTCGTAAATTACTCATGTCAACTCGTAAAAAAGATACCGTTTCTCGATTTGGTGGGGACGAATTTATTATACTATTGCAAGATATTAACACAAAATCTGATGCCCAAGGAGTGGCAGAAAATATCCTTCAGACCTTATCTGAACCGATTGATACCGGAGAACATATATTTTCAATTACCAGTAGTTTAGGAGTCTGTCTGGCACCACAAAATGGCTGTATTTCAACTCAACTATTGAAAGCTGCGGACCTTGCTTTATATCAGGCAAAAGTAGCAGGCCGTAATAACATGCAGTTCTATAACGTCGATATGCCCTATAAAAAACAGAGTAACAAAAATATAGACAACGTTACTTGTTCCTAGCTACAAGGCTATTTATTCACTTGATCACCGCCAATATAAAGTTAACTTTATATTGGCTTAGTTTGAGACATGACTAAAAATACTGGTAATTTTTTATATTTAACATGCCAAACAAAGAGGTGCGCAATGCACACAATGTCTAAAATTTAACTCGTAATAAAATCTTATAAATAAGTCTATGTAAGCATTTGTAAGCCGGCCTAAAACATAAACTTCAACAACGTCATCTATTCTCAGGCCAGTTATACATTTAAGCGGCTTAAAAGTTAAACCCTGCTTACTTTGCCTTACAAACAATAAGTTAGTGCTGTTATAGACTAATTTTTACTTATTGGAATTATTAAGGCTTTTACAATGAACATGAACAATATTTTTACCATTACCTTGCTAGCAAGTGCTCTTTCAGCTTGTGGTAGTGATTCTACAACAACGCCAGCATCTTCGAGCACACCAACAGAGACAACTGCTACCACCTCAACACCAACGCCAGAGGCTCCTTCAGTGAATGAGTTAGGTATTTCAGCCATTCCTGATTCTTTAAAAAGTACTTATACCGCAGCGTTAAAGTTTGATCGTTTAACTAAAATAGCTACACCAAATGGTAGTGTCATTAATATTCTGGCTCAAGATGAAGTGACTGATAATCAAATCGTTCGCGCTCGAAATATATTACAACACTATTTAACAAACTACCCTGGTTCAGTGTACGGCGCTGATAAAAGCGCTGTTGCCAATAAAATAGCCGCTAGTGGCGCAGCACTATTGTTATTAAATGGGGTAGATGATGGTACTAATGCTGCTGCACAGCTAGATGGACAACCTTTATATTATGGTGAAATGCAGGTAGAAGGTGGCAGTTGGTACATTAATCAGAACTACCAACATCGAGATGCTTCTTACGAAGAGATTTTACATTTTGTTCATGATTATGGTATTGGCGTAGATCAAAATGAAACTTTTAACGGCGTACTTCCTGCGTATCAAGCTGAGATTCGTGCGGCTCAAGTTACTGCGCTGTCCGGAAAACTATGGGCATGGTCAGCGGTTCAAGCAAGCTGGTTAGCTGAGCTTACCGCTGAAAATAGCTTATCACAAGAGTATTTAGCATCAGTTATTGATACTTACTATGGACTGTGGGGCGCTTTTGATAGTCAATACGGTATGTGGGGCTTGTACATTGCAAAAACTCGTGCTGATTTAGCGACTAAAGATCCTGAAGGTGCAGCGATAATGGATAATAAATTTTTCCATCCCTACATTACCTATAATGCCCGTATTGATAGTAGTTTTGACGGTGATTTCAGTTTGAGATACAACGCTAGCCTGAAATATACCAACCATGCCCAGTATTTAAAAGACATCACACTTACTGGTAGCAATGCAAGCAATGTTGTTATCAACCAACTAGACAATAACATTACTGGTAACTCAGCTATCAACATCGCTATATTTTCAGGTCCTTCATCTGAGTATCAAGTTACAGTAGAAAATGGTCAAGTCACTGTACAAGACCTACAAGATAACCGAGACGGGCTGAATGTTCTGACAGGTTTTGAAAAGTTGAAGTTCAACGATACTATAATGGATGCTCCTAGCGCTTAATAGCGATGCTGGTATTGACGTCAGTCCTGGTGGGAGAGAGGCTATTCCCATTCATCGGACCGTTTAGGCAAGAGCAGAAGTACAAAGGCAGGAAGTTAAGCCTTGAGTTATCAATTGCTAAGGCTTGTTCTACTAGGATGAAGGCAATATTTGTTATTGAGTCAAATTTAGGTGATGTAAACTAAGTGCTATTATATTGATTCAAAGAATTGTTACATACACTTATGGTTTCACACAAGGCACTGCGTTAATCGTGGTATTTCTATCGCTGGACAACGGTTGACAATCATGGAAATACCGCTTTCTTTCGCCAATAGCTCAGCCTTTGGCTCAGTAACTCCTAGCTGAGTCCATATCGTGGTGATATTCGCTTTTTTAGCCTCAACAACGATATCGTACAGATACTTAGATTGGCGAAATACATCAAGCATATCAATGGGTGATGGTATATCGCTTATTGAAGCAAAGACCTCTTGCCCCAAAATCTTTGTTCCCGCAAGCAGTGGATTGATCGGAATAACTTGATAACCTTCATTGATTAAAAAGGCCATCACCTTAAAGCTATCTCGATCGGGTTTTGCACTGGCACCAATTAAGGCAATCGTTTTGACTTTTTTTAAGGTATCAACAATCTTACGATCTTCAAGATTACACCTATCATTATTAAGTTCACTGCTCACATTAAAGTCCTTGCCATTGTGGGGCTCTTTTATCAAAAAAGGCACTTACCCCTTCTTCACATTCATCAGACAACATAGCGTGTAACATAGCATGACTTGCTGAAATGTAAGCATTTTCGATCGGCTCTTCAATTTGCTGATAAAACGCAAGCTTGCCTGAATGAATACCAACGGCTGACTTTTGAGCTATCTTATTCGCTAACTGCTCAGTTTCGTCTTTTAAGTCTTCACTTTTAACGACTTTATTGACCAAGCCAAAACGCAAGGCATCTTCTGCACTGAACATATCCCCTGTTAAGGCTATTTCCATCGCATGTTTGCGATGCATATTACGGCCTATACCAACCAGTGGAGTAGTACAGAATGTGCCTATATTTACCCCTGGAGCACAAAATTTAGCTTGCTCTTGCGTAACCGCTAAATCACACATAGACACTAACTGACAGCCTGCAGCACTTGCCGTGCCTTGTACACAGGCAATAATTGCTTTAGGCGACTTAACTAGTGACATCATTAATTGTGTACAATCATCTAAAACGGCTTTAACGCGCTTTGCATTATCAGGCTCACAGCTCTCTATTCTGCCTGACATTTCTTTTAAATCATGACCCGCTGAAAAAACACCACCTTCGCCTGTTATCACAATGACTCGAATGTCGTCATTCTCACTTGCCTCACTTATATGGGCATATAAAGCTCGTAACATAGCTGAAGATAATGGATTTCTTTCTTTTGGACGATTCATAGATAACCAAAGAACATGGTTATTAGTGTTTGCTAAAACATATGGCTGATTTTCATTAGTTAAAGTCATAACATTCCTATTTATGCAAATTATTCCGTTTGATTATTTAACACTGCATCCTTAATACTACTTAAAAGGCATAAGCAAGCCAAGAATATAAATCGTTAACCTACCCCATAAAGTCTTCTAAAAACCAAGCGGCAAACTCATGTCGCCCTTCTACATTTGCTTTACTATAGATAACAGAAGCTTGTTGCCTAACCGTTTTTTCTTTGGTATTTCTAACGCCACTTATTTCTTTAAAGCTCAGTCCTTTTAGTAATAACATGGCAACATCTTGCTCGCTAGGTGTTAAGACCCATTGTTCAAATTGTGCATGAATTACGTTGCTATATTCATGGCGAGCATTTTTCATCTCTTCAGAGATGTCTCTCAACTTATTGTCTGAAAATGCTAATTCCTGCTTTAACTGGATAGTGTGCAAAGTTCTAGCACGAATCTCCCTAATTAAAAATAGAGCACCTAAACCTGAAACAATTACAATGAGGCTTTCAGAGACAACATGCCAAGTTGGTACGCCTAAAGAGATATCAGTAATCACATCAAAAAGATTTAATAACATTATTATTATCAACACCAACAGTATAACTTTATCCTTCATAAAACCTCTTTAAAATCAGTTCATTGAATAATCAACGGACATATGTACCATACACATAAACAAATTTGATTTCATTAGGTTACGACCTATGCCCAATGACCTAACAGGTAAGTTTAGTAATAATTACACGACAATATTTAATTACCGTTGAACTTATTATATGCCGTTATTACAGCAAAAAAAAACACTCAATTATTTAACTAATCACTTTGCAATATTAACTTTGTTTTTAATTGTATTATGTCAAATACCAACAGTATTCGCTTTTGAGAAAAAAGAAAATATTGCTCTATCAGTACTGGGGGATTTTGAAATAAAGTTTTCAAACGTAGAAAAAGAAAGCTTCATTGTCGGTCAACATTTAATTGGAGAAGTAACCTACAATTCAGGTGCGAACTATTCTGTTTTACTTCCGTTTGATATTCAAAAAATTACTTTTCATGTAAAAAATGGCAATTATGTCGAGCTCGGTGACACTATTGCTACTGTTGAAGGGTACGACGCCCATCATTTTATCGACGAATATGAGTCAGCGAAAATAATACTGGCAGCATCAGAAAACCATTTTCAAACAAATAAAGTTTATTTTGACAATAAAACCATAAAAAGCAGCCAATGGCTTGAAATTACCAAAAGCTACTTAGAAGCTAAATTAAATGTTGAACATTTCCAACATCAAATGTCTTTTTTACATATTGATGAAAATGAAAAAATTACGCTTATTAGCCCTAATAAGGGCATAGTAAAAATACCCACTTTTCAAAATATAAAGTCAGAAGGTGATCTTGCTTTTGATATTATAAATACTGATTCGGTGAAAGTAAGGGTCAGCACGCCGCTTTCCTACGCCGCCAAGCTATCCCATTTTGTAATGTCATCGTCTTGTCAGCTTGAAGTTAACAGTGTTGAAAGTATTGTCGATAAGTATCACCAAACAATATGGGCTTCACCGACGTCTGAACACTGTCAGTTAACACTTGGTCAATCGGTAAAACTTAGCCCCATACTCAAGTTTGACGGTTATAAAGTCTCTAAATCTGCAGTTTTTGAGCTTAATGATAAGGACTATATCGCCATAAGATTCAAAGATAATGTGTCTTTATTTCCTATCCTTATTGTTGGGGCAAACCAAAAAGAATATTACGTTTCTGCGAGAGAAGATATCAGTAATAAAAAAGTTCTTATTAGCTCAGTAAGTATTCTTCAAGGAAAGTTACTAGCGTTGGGGCTTGAGTAGATGTTGAACTTCCTAATTAAATTTTCGCTAACACAACGCTTATTTGTAAGTATTTTTGTTGTACTCACTCTATTTGCCGGTGTTAAGTCTTGGTTAAGTATACCTATTGATGCATTTCCTGAGATATCACCTACCCAAGTTAAAATTGTATTGAAATTACCAGGAATGAATGCCTTAGAGATTGAGTCACAAGTAACACGCGTAATTGAAACAGAATTACTCGGCATACCATCACAAAAAATGCTTCGGTCTACAACTAAATATGCAATCACGGACATCACAATAGACTTTGAAGAAGGAACTGACATTTATTGGGCAAGACAACAGGTAAATGAACGTTTAGTAAACATTCTCCCTTCTCTACCTTCAACTATCAGTGGCGGTATGGCCCCTATGAGCACACCATTAAGTGAAGTGTTTATGTTTACTGTAGAAAACCCTGCCCTAACACTGACACAAAAAAGAGAATTATTAGATTGGCACATTCGTCCACTATTACGAACAATTCCGGGTGTTGCAGATGTCAATAGTTTAGGTGGCTATGTTAAAGCCTATGAAATAACGCCTGATATACTGTTAATGCAACAATACAAGATTTCATTTAACGAAATAGAAACGGCTATAACAACCACGAACCAAAATGGGGGCATTGGTCGGCTTATTAAAGGCAATGATACTTTAATTCTAAGAACGGAAGGTAAATTTGAAAATATTGATTCATTGAAAAATACAGTAATAAAAACGACTGAAAATAAAGTCATTAAATTACACCATATAGCGACGATTTCGATAGGTAGTTTAACTCGCTACGGAGCCGTGACTAAGAATGGTGAAGAAGCGGTTCAAGGTTTAATTATTGCGTTAAAAAACAGTAATACCGCTAAGGTCGTTGAAAATGTAAAAAGTAAACTGAAAACTATCGAGGCCTCTCTGCCTACAGGTACAGAAATCAACGTTTTTTATGACAGATCTAATCTTATCAATACCGCAATCAATACCATTACCAATGCACTAAGCCAAGCAGTTATATTAGTCATTATCTTACTTGCTATTTTTCTTGGAGATATCAGATCATCATTAGTCGTTGCACTGTCTTTACCAATGTCAGCGTTACTGACCTTTATATTAATGAAAGAGTTTGATTTATCCGCTAATTTAATGAGCTTAGGCGGCTTAGTAATCGCGATAGGTATGTTAGTCGACGCTTCTGTAGTTATAGTGGAAAATATTGTAAATAAGCTCTCAACTAATCAACACTTGCCTAGGTTACACGTCATATATCGTGCTTGCAAAGAAGTCGCTACACCAGTATTTTCAGGCACAATCATTATCATTATTGTTTTTTCACCTTTACTTATGCTCTCAGGCTTAGAGGGGAAATTATTTACCCCTGTCGCCCTAACCATTGTATTTGCGATGTTAAGCGCATTACTTCTCTCCTTAACTATTATTCCCATATTAGCGTCATTACTATTAAAAGATGAACAAGTAAAACAACCAAAACTAGTCACTTTTTTGCAACACTTTTATGCAAAAACACTTAGTAAAACCATTAACAAACCATTAGCCTTCGTTGCGTTATCGATGAGTGTTTTCATCGTTAGCTTGTTGCTTTTTCAAGGAATCGGTAAGAGCTTTATGCCAGTACTTGATGAGGGCGACATCATAGTACAACTCGAAAAATCACCTAGTATCTCTTTGGCATCATCGGTTGATATTGATGAACAAGTCGAGACAGCACTTCTAATGAGTACGCCAGAAATAATTCAGATTGTGGCTCGTACAGGCTCAGATGAACTCGGCCTAGATCCTATGGGATTAAACGAGACCGATGTATTTATGGAATTAGCACCAAAGTCAACATGGCGCTTTGACACAAAACGCGAGCTTATCGAGAACATTCGTAGCACACTTAGTCAGTACCCCGGCATGAACGTAGGTTTCACTCAACCAATTCAAATGCGCGTATCAGAAATGTTAACAGGTGGAACTGGAGATATTTCTATTAAAGTATTTGGCAATGATATTGCCACACTGACTTCACTTGCTGAAAAAATTTCAACGTTAGCTAACAATATACAGGGTGCATCAGATGTGCAAATGGCACTCATTGAAGGTGGGAAATACGTAAATATTAAACTTATCCCTGAAGTAGCAAGCCAGTTTGGTTTATCCAATCAAGCCTTAAGCCACTATCTGAAGTATCAATTAGAAGGGTTAGAAATTTCATCCTTATTAGATGGTAATCATGCTGTTCCCATTGTATTCAATCGCGCCAAAAATAAAACGTCTACTGCCGATGAAATATCATCTATACATGCACTCAAACAAAGACTTGTTTTAATGCCAAACAACGCTCTACTTCCTCTTGAAAAAGTTGCCAATATCAGCATGAAAAATGGTCCGCTATTAATTGAAAGGGAAAAAGGTAACCGATTTTCCTCAGTAAGTGCCAATGTTGTTAACAGAGACGTTGTCAGTTTTGTCGATGAACTAAATATCAGAATACAAAATGAAATAACACTACCTAGTGGCTACACTTTAACCTTTGGTGGCGAGTTTGAAAGTCAGCAACGCGCGACAAAAAACCTATTGTTATTGATTCCTATCGCGCTTATTTTGATTTTTATCATATTGTTTACCACCTTTAATTCTCTTTATAAATCATGGCTGATTATTGCCAATATTCCGTTTGCTTTAATGGGAGGAGTTATTGCCTTATATGTGAGTAATGAGTATTTATCCGTACCAGCTTCCGTTGGATTCATCGCATTGCTTGGTATAGCAGTTTTAAACGGTATTGTGATGATAAGTTATTTTGAGCAAACCAAACAACTATCGCAGAGTTTGCACATCCGGATTATTGACGGTGCAAAGCGCCGACTTAGACCCATTTTAATGACAGCAAGCACAGCTATGTTTGGTTTGTTACCCTTAGTATTTGCAACGGGTCCTGGCGCGGAAATTCAAAAACCATTAGCTATTGTTGTTATTGGCGGCTTAATAACATCAACCATCACTACTCTATATCTATTACCACTATTTTACTGCTGGTTGGAGAAACGAAATGCCTGAACAAATAATATTTACCTTAAATGTACCAACGGGGTTAAAAGATGATGTCATTGATAACCTGATCACCTTTACAAGTATCACTGGGTTTAATTTAAAAAAGATAAATGGTTACAGCAAAGAACATAGTCAATTTGATATTGCAGAGCAAGTTGAGGGGTATAAAGCCTTTTATCAAATAGAAGTACTCATAGCGTTAAAAGAAATTCAGCAACTTAAGGCAAGCCTCAGCCCTATTTGCCAACCAGCCAAGTTAAAGTATTGGCTTACACCCGTTATAGAAAGTGCACACTTTTAGCACTGTAAAGAAAAGAAGAGAGGTTACTATGAATAGCAAAAGAGAATCGGTTTTTGTATGGAGTGGTAAAATAAGACTCTTTCATTGGCTAAATGTTACCGCCATTTTATTACTGATCGCTATAGGTGTTGTGATATTGAATGCCAAGATTTTTGGCGTGAGTACTGACGGAAAAATACTATTAAAAACAATACATGTGCTCGTTGGTTATGTTTTTGCAGCAAACCTAATTTTCCGCTTAATCGTTGCTTTTACCGGTAAAACTTATGAAAGGTGGGGTAAAATTCTACCTTTTTACAAAGGTTTCATCAGGGAATTAATTGAGTTCAGTCAACACAAAAAGTTGAGATACAAAGGACATAACCCGGCGGGCAAACTTATGGTATTAGCTCTTCTATCATTAATGAGTGTTCAAATGGTTTCAGGGCTAGTTATCGCTGGTACTGATATTTATTATCCCCCCTTTGGTCACTATTTCAAACATAGCATCGCTATTGATAAAGACAGTTTAGAAGTGATAAAGCCCTATTCAAAAGGAAATGTCGATGAAAAATCATATCAGGCAATGCGATCTTTTAGAAAACCCTTTATTACCGCGCATGTGTATTCATTTTATTGTCTTTTATTGCTGATTCCATTGCATGTTATCGGTGTTATTGTTGCGGAAAGACGAGAGCAAAGCGCTATTGTATCTGCGATGGTCAATGGCTATAAATATCTACCTAAAGATGAATCAACTAATCAATAATTTTCGCCAGACAAAGGCAATTGTACTGGTACTGATGATGCTCACTACAAAAAAGTTGAGATATCACGGTAGTGGGCATCTTTAATAAAGCCTTGGTAATGATTATTACGTTTGTCTAGTGTATTAAACAATATTGGTTATCGTTTAAACTGCCACTTATCAAATTGCTCGGCAGGCATAGGTCTTGCGATATAATAACCTTGTGCTATATCGCAGCCTTCAGTTAATAATAAGTCCCAAGTTGCTTTATCTTCAATACCTTCAGCGACCACTTCCATATTAAGCTTATGCGCTAACATAATGCAGGTTTCGACAATCGCTGCACTCTCCTTTTCTTGTTTCATATTTGTCACAAATGATTGGTCAATTTTTAATTCAGTAAAGGGTATTTTATGTAACTGTGATAGTGATGAGTAGCCAGTTCCAAAATCATCAATGGATAGTTGAAAGCCCTTTAACCTAAAGCGTGTAAAAATATCTAATGATGTTACCTCACTATCCATTAAAGCACTCTCTGTTAACTCCAAAACAATCATAGAAGGGTCAATTTCATATTCCTTTACCAACATCCTTAGTTGCTCAGGGAGCTTCAAGCTAGTGATATTTTGTGCTGAAATATTTATCGATAATCGAGTCGCTCTATTCAATTTTTGCCAATGAACACTTTGTTTTACCGCTAAATGAATGACTTCTTCAGAAAGCTGTTCAATTAAGCCCGTTTGCTCTGCCAGTGCAATAAACTTATCAGGGAAAATCAAGCCAAATTCGGGGTGCAACCAACGTACCAGTACTTCAGCGCCATGTAGCGCTTCAGTTTTCATATTAACTTGAGGTTGGTAATATAATATAAGTTGTTTATTTTCAATGGCATTTCGCAAATCTTGCTCTGTAGGAATGAAGTCAAACTTACCTGGTCTTGCGCTATCATTATTAGTGCTAACCCGCTCTATTTGCGCCAACTTATTTGATTGAGAAGTTAAAAAGCAGCTTAAACTCTCAGTATTAATTGGCTTGGTGAAAGTGCTGATAACATTCAAACCACAACTAACTGCTAGGGTTTCAGCCGAGTGGAGTACACCACTATCATAACCACTGATTAAGATTAAGCTCGCCTTAGATTTCTGTCCCGCTAAGTGACGAATCACTTCAATACCATCCATATCAGGCATCATTAAGTCTAATATAATAATATCTTTCTTTTGCAAACTTAATGTCAGAAAAGCACGTGGATGCTGAAAAGTTTCAACATTTTCAAATATCGGCTTTACAATGGTTTTGAGTAAGTTGCATGTTAAGCTATCATCATCAACTATAAAGATTCTATTCATCATACATTTTGCCCTTTATACTCCTTGTTAAACCGTCACTTACTCGCTCTTTATGTTGCAAAATATACTTATGCAAAGGTTTATCCATTTCCATCATATGCTCAATTATCCAAGTACTCATATCGGTAATTAACCACGTGAGCACTTCTTTTTCTGAGCACCCTAAAATCTTTTGGCGCAATTGTTTAACAATCATCTGGTGAACATCAGAATGATTTTTAGCATACGGATAATTAATGTCTTTCATCAATTGTTCTTCGCTAGCAAAGTGGTCTCGCGTGTATTGCTCAATTTCAGTAATAATTGCTTGGGCAGACTGGTGATCACCTTGGTTTTCTAACTCCGTTTGACATCGGTTGAGCAAAGCAAACATTAGTTTATGATCTTCATCGAGTTCACCACCGTCATCAATGCTCATGTCATTCGTCCATTTTATTTTTGAACCTGTCGTTATGCTTGTAATGTTTTGTCGCTTACTACTGAAGGTAGGAATAGTACCTTGTTTATCTAAACAATCCCTGACTCTACGAAGTAGACATTTGTTTTCATAGGGCTTAGCAATAATAGGTTCATCTAACATGATATTGCTTTCACTTTGATCACCTTTAAAGCCACTCGCTAATAATATCTTCAATTCTGGGTACAAGGTTTGGGCTTTTTCAACCAAAAGATAACCGTTCATTTTGGGCATAATAATATCTGAGAACATCAAATCTACTGAATTTTCTTTTAAAACAGCTAACGCCTCAATTCCATTAGTTGCGGTTAAAACGTGGTAACCTTTCGCAGCTAAAATTGTTTGAGCTAAAGCACGAAGCTGCGGCTCATCATCGACAACGAGAATCGTTTCATTTCCAAAAGCACTCCATTGTTCTTCGGTATTTTCTACTACATTTTCTGCTTTATATTTTTCTTTAGGTATGGGTAAATATAGTGAGAACCTTGTTCCCTTGCCTAACTCTGAATACACGTTAATAGCGCCCATAGAGGATTTAATAAAACCATAGACTTGTGCTAGACCAAGCCCAGATCCTTGCTCTCCTTTGGTAGAAAAAAATGGCTCAAAGATTTTATCTTGTATCTCTTTACTCATGCCTTGGCCATTATCTTCAATCGATAACTGTACGTATTGCCCTTGCTCAATGTTAAAGTTCCCAGCTTGCTCTTTTGACAACTCCACTTCACAAGTGGATAAACTCAAGACTCCACCATATGGCATCGCATGCATTGCATTAATGGCTATATTTAATAAAGCATCTTCGAACGAATTTCGATCAATATTAATCTTGCGAATATCATCATCAAGGTTGAGCTTTAATTCAACCGATAATAGAGTCTTGCGCAGTACGTCTTTATTATTTTTAATAAGCTGATTAATATCTGATTCTTGACTGGCATCAGGCGTTTGACGAGAGAAAGAAAGTAATTTACGGGTTAGTTGGGCCCCTCTATCACCTGCTTGATGAATTTGTTCAACAAAATTAAGTAAGCCTGGTTGATCTTTTAACTGGGCTTTTAAAATATCACTATAACCAATAATAACACCCAGCATATTGTTATAATCATGAGCAATACCACCAGTAAGCTGACCAAGGGCTTCCATCTTTTGTGTTCTATTTAGCAGTTTTTCATGCTGTTTTGCTTTTGATAAATCATGGCAAACTCCGACAAATCGTTTTCGCTCACCCTGATTTTTAGGGAGCTCCGCAATAGCTAAATGTAAGGGAAATATCTTTTGATCTTTATTTTTACCAACAAGTTCTCGGCCTCTTCCTATTATTTTAGCCTCACCGATTAATAAATGATTGTTCATGTAATTGTCGTGTTGCTCAGCTAAGTTATCAGGCATGAGTATACTTACATTTTTACCAACTAATTCCTCCGCTACATAACCAAACATAAGCTCTGTCGCCCTATTACAACTCTGTATTAAGCCTAAGTCATCAATAGTAATAACGGCGTCAAATATCGCATCAAGTGTTTGAGATAATTCCTTTTGCTGCTTAGATATTTTGGTAAGATTGGCAATATGTTCAGTCACATCATGACCAATTCCTATCACGCCACCAATATCACCATTCTCATTTCTTAAAGGAAATTTTGAGGTCTCAAGCACTTTATCCCCATCAAGCGGCCGACGGCTTGGTGTAATAACACACCTCCCATTCAATACCTTCTCATCTTGCCTTCTAAAGTTGTTTATTTGCTCATCGGTATAATTAAATTGCTTATCCGTTTTCCCAATTAATGACTGCGGTGACTGCTTTAAAGATTGGGCGAAAGCATTATTGGCTAAAATATATTGATGTTCGGTATTCTTAGCAAAAATCAAATCAGGTGTTGAATTAATAACATTTTGTATGATGGTGTTCGATTGCTTTAATTCTAGTTCTACTAGTTTCTTTTCCGTAATATCGATAACAATACCTTGATAAAACGAAAGATGGCCATCCTCAGTTCGTTCAATGGTTGTCCTATCTTCAACCCAGCACATCCTTCCTGAAGGAGAAACAATACGGTATTCATGAATAAACTGCTTTAAGCCTTTATCAGTAAAAGACTTAACCTCGCGCATTACACGTGCTGAATCTTGAGGATGCACCAAATCGAGATACTTAATTTTGCCCGAGAGTAACTCATTAGCTTGAATCCCTAATAGATCAACATTGCTTGAAACATATTCTACCGAGCAGTCAGGCTTCCAGCGAAAAGCAATCACTCTACTGTTTTCAATAACAAGCTTTGATTTTTCTAGGTTATCTTGATACTGCTTTAGTTGGGTTATATCACGTGCATTCACCATAATGCCATAAATATTACCGTCATTTTGGTAATACGGAGATAGTTCAATTTCCATATACAGCTGATGATCAACGGTAAGTTTCATCCACCTTTCGAGTTCAATAATATTCCCAGCTAAACAACGCTCGCAATGGATTTTAATCTTTGATTCAAAATATTTTTTACCAAAAATGTCACTGAGATGTTTACCCACCACTTGCTCAATAGTTAAATTGAGTTTACTTACATAGGCTTGATTCACCGCTAAAAATTCAAACTTATCGTTAAGTAAAGCTTGCATACCTGAAGATAACGTCACCATCGACTTATATTGATGCAGGTTTTTATTACTTTCATCCTGAAAAGACATTAGTTTTTGGGTAACTAGCATAGCGATAAAACCACAAAAAACCGCAAATAATATAAGAATGCTAGTCGATAAAAAAATAGAATTATTTACCGAACTAACGGCAAACATAAAATGCTGAACGAGCCCGGTTATAAAGATACTAAAGACTGTAAAAGGGGTAATAAACCTAATCAAAGCGGTAGAGGGAGACAAGTGAGTAAATATTTTCATAAAGTAGTTTTTTTTATCATTAACTATAAGTACTCCAGAGACACATAGAAAACCTAAGCTAGTAGATAAAGCCATGGGTATTATATCTTGTGTATTATAAAAAATAGGTGAGCGATAAAGATAAGTAACAATAAATAATAAGGACGTTAAAGAGAGAAGAGTTGTAAAAACATTTTTGATTAGATCAAAAGAATGACTACATTCACTTTTTTTATGATGATTTAATAGTATGAATAAAACGCAACTTGTGAGGAAAAAGCAAAAGCCGGTTACCGGAGACATTCTAGCAATGGGAATACCTTGCAAATCACCATAAATCGGAACAAGAGAACTCTCAAAGTTAAGCTCAACACCAGTGAAGTATTCGACAATTTCAAACAGACCGAACAAAGAGCTTAGGAGTAATATTAAGCCGATAGCTTTTTTATAACGATAGAATTTGCGAGCACAGTTCACCCAAACAAACAAAACTAAGAAGATCATTAAAAATAGAGCTGAAGTTGACGGGGCCATCGGAATAAAGCCTTCATCAATACTTAAAAAGAATTCAAATAATGGTAAATATGAAACTCCACCAAGAACAGCAAGGCCAAATATACTTGCAAACATAATTATGTTTAGTTTTTGTTTCATTTGTAATCCTTTACTGTTGCTCAAAATATCAAACTTGTACTGATTTACTTGGTAAATATCCCATGAATTAGAAGCTGTTACATGTTAATACTGGTTAATTTAACGCCAATTGTTTTAGTAAATCAGCAACATCTATTGGTTTATTCAAACACGCTTCAGCACCAATTTTTTTCAGTTTTTCACTATCACTATGGCTAGTATTGCCAGAGATGGTTATGACTCTGATATGATTTTGTAACGGATTTTCCTTTACTGCTTGGCATACTTGAAAACCATCGAGACCTGGCATTTTAAGGTCCAACAATAGAATATTAGGGATGAAATCATGAAGTTTATTTGCCGCATCAAAACCATCCAAACTAATTTCAACTTCAATATTTTTAATTTCTATTTTGAGTAACTCCTTGAGAAATTCCGCAAAATGAATATCATCATCTACGATCAATACCTTAGGGTTTTCACTTGCGGTAATATTAAGTTGTATATTCTTTTTAGTCGCAAATTCTTTTATATCATCAAGTTTAAATCGACGATGTCCCCCTGCTGTGACTCTTGCTTTTAAGTTTCCTTGCTCTGCCCACAAACGAACTGCAGCAGTAGAAACCATAAGTAATTCAGCAACCTCTTTAGGTGTTAGGTAGCTTTTTACAGAATTTTTCAATGGCATGTAGATGACTTAATGAATAGTTGATGCGTAATAATTATTCGCTAACATATAAGAAGCCTTTAATTATTTATATCCTTTTTTATTTCTTATTTGATGAAATGTGATCCACATCAAACGCGCCAATTATTTTTTGCGTTTTTTGCGATTTTTATTGTTTTTATGATTCTATTACGTAAAATTTACTCTCATTAATAACCTAAAAAATTCACAGCAGGCTCACATGAGACTTATCGACATTTCCTTTAATAAGAAAATTTTTATTTTATTATTTTTTCCTCTATTAGGCTTTTTAGGGGTTGGATTGAACGCCATTGTATCTTCCCTTGCTACCAACAATGAAATGGAGCAATTAAACAAGTACACAAAACTTTCTTCGGTATATAGCGAACTCGTTCATGAATTGCAAAAAGAAAGAGGAATGACAGCAGGTTTCCTTGGCTCTAAAGGTGTGAAGTTCGCCTATAAATTACCAAGTCAAAGAGAAAAAACCTCTAGCATCGAGGAGAAGCGTTTAGGTTATTGGCAAACAAATCAATTTGATAACAAACAGATTCAGCGATTAAATGACAATATAAATCAACGTGTAAAAATGCTCGCTCAAATTAGGCGTAATGTTGATAACTTATCAATCCCCCTGTCACAAGCGATAGCTTTTTATACCCAAACCAATGAATTATTATTGAGTGTCTCAACTATTATTTCAACGATTTCCACTGATGCCGCAGTAACAAAAGAAACCGTTGCTTATTATAATTTCCTTCAAGGTAAAGAAAGAGCGGGTATCGAGAGAGCAGTATTAACTGGCACTTTTGCGTTGGGAAAGTTTGATCAAGGTGTCTATCAAAAATTTATTCGTTTTCTTTCTGAACAAAATACCTATTTATATAGTTTTAATGCTTTCGCGAGTGATGAAAATAAACGCTTCTATAGTCAAAAGCAAAGTGAGCCATCAATCAAAGAAGTGGAAAAACTCAGAAAAATAGCAATAGAAAATGCAAATTCACAAAATATTAATGTAGATGCTACTCATTGGTTTGAACAGGCCACTAACAGAATAGGTGTATTAAAAGATATTGAAGATGAATTAACAAATTCATTATTATTGCTCACCAAAGACACCCAAGATAATGCATTTAACTCTTTACTCTATTACATAATTTCTTCATTACTTATACTGTTATTAGTGGCTATTTTTAGCTTTTATATTTTGAAAGAGCTACATAGCCAAGTGGTCGATCTAACTTGTGTAATGTCAAAAGTCAGTGATGAAAATGATTTAACCATTAGAGCCAAGTTTACCGGTAAGAGTGAATTAGGCCGTATTTCTACTGCCTTAAATGCAACCCTTGAGAAATTTTCAGGCGCCATGAATGAGATTTCAACGTCCAGTACAATGCTTGCCGCCGCTGCAGAAGAGACTTCACAAACATGTGAACATAATTCACAGTCATTAGTTGAGCAACAAGATGAAATCACCCTTATTGCCGCTGCAATAGAAGAATTGTCGGCAACCGTGAAAGAAGTTGCCAGCAATACTCAGTTAGCTGCTGACTCAGCCAAAGAAGCAGACGATCAAGCGCAAGGTGGCGCCAGCGTTGTACAAGATTCTTATCACTCTATTGAACGCCTCGCTGAGGAGATAAATAATCTTGCACTCAGAATAACGAGCCTTCACGAAAGTAGTACAAACATTACCAGTGTGGTTGATGTGATTAAGTCCGTCGCCGAACAAACCAATTTACTCGCCTTAAATGCCGCAATTGAGGCCGCTAGAGCGGGTGAACAAGGTCGTGGTTTTGCAGTAGTCGCAGATGAAGTGAGAACCTTAGCGCAAAGAACACAACAATCGACCAGTGAAATTGAAAGTTTTATTTCAGCACTGCAATCAGATGCTAACACGGCATATAGTGTGATAGAAAAAAGTCAGAAAATGGCAGAGAATGCTGTGGAAAACTCGAAGAATGTTGAACAAACCTTGGGGGGCATCACCCAGTCTGTCAGTAACATTTTTGCGATGACCGAACAAGTTGCTGTCGCAGTAGAAGAGCAAGCGATGGTTACTCAAGATGTCGCTAAAAATGTCATCAATATTGAGCATAAATCAATGGAGTCAGCAACAGGCTCAACGCAAATTACTACAACGGCAAAAGAACAAGCGATGTTAGCAGTAACCTTACAAGATATATCAACAATATTTAAAATATCTTAATGCGTTGCAGCTTGTAGTTAAATTTTTGGGTAAATTAATTGATATTGCACTTTTTGTTTAAGGCTTGAAACATACAAGCCTTAAACCTTTCATTTAATGACTTGTCGATTACCCCCTAGGCTTTACTCTCATTACCCAATCTCCCTATAGACAAAATACCTTTGCACTGTGCTTGGTTACCTGTAAAAGATATCATTCAAGTCTTCTAAGGCATGTCTATTAATATAATATTTAAGCTATTGTTAGTCATGTGTTTTTCTGGAATATTTACTTATTTAACGCTACGCTTAATCTATTATTACCCGTTAGTATTATTAGCTTTGAATTAAGCACTGCTAGCCCTCAATATCTAAATATTGACTTTAACTAATAATTTCCTAACTGCTGTACCCTAGTTTGACGTAGTTTAGGTATTTGTTGCTATTTGAGTGCGAAGGCAACCATAGTAAGTTTAGACTCTGAAAATTTTTATTTAGCCATTTGATTTATTATTTATAGGAAACATCAATGTCATATGAACAACTGGTAGACTTTTTAAACATTTCTGTCGCTTCAATTGCAGATCAACCAATTACTATTGGCGACATTTTATTGGTGCCAACTTTTTTAATTATTGGTTTCCTATTGACAAAATGGTTGGTAAAAATCATTACTTACCGTTTAACATCGAAAAACACAGATCCTAATATTATTCATTTACTGCAACGAGTATTCTATGTTGTAGCGATAACAATCATAGTCATCACCACGCTTGACGTTATCAATGTCCCTATTACCGCATTTGCTTTTTTGTCAGGGGCTATTGCCATTGGTTTTGGTTTTGGCGCCCAAAACATTATTAACAACTTTATCAGTGGTTGGATACTTATGTGGGAACGCCCTATCCGTATAGGTGACTTTCTTGAGGTTGAAGATGCAAAAGGCATTGTTGAGCAAATTAACACGCGTTCAACACGGATTAAGCGTGTAGATGGCGTACATTTATTAATACCCAATAGCAAATTACTTGAAAATACAGTGATTAACTGGACACTCGTTAATAGTTTAATGAGAGCAACGGTAAGAGTTGGCGTGGCTTATGGTACATCAGCTAAAAAAGTATCAGCGCTTATTTTGCAAGCGACAACAGAACAGTCAAAGATATTAACTGATCCCAAACCTCTAGTTACTTTTGAAGATTTTGGTGATAACGCATTAATATTTGAAGTAAACTTTTGGATGAAGTCCAGTGTTGAGGGTGGCTTGAGAGTGATGAGAAGTAATATTCGTTTCAGATTAGATGAACTATTTGAAGAGCACAATATTATTGTTGCCTTTCCACAAAGAGATGTGCATCTTGACGGCTCTATTACAATAAGAAATCAAGGTTAAGCGAGGCATTAGGTATTAATTGTAATTTACCGAAAAATCAATAAGTTGCCTTGCCTTAATCGGTTTACTAAAATAATACCCTTGTACTAAGTCACAGTCCAATTCATCTAATAACTTGAGTTGTTCCTTCGTTTCAACACCTTCAGCAACGACCGTCAGACCTAAACTATGGGCCATTGCTATGATGGTATTCACTAACTCACTATCAGCCTTATTTAATGGTATACCACTGATAAAACTCTGATCTATTTTTAATACATCAAAAGCATATTGCCTTAAATAACTTAAGGATGAATACCCTGTACCAAAGTCATCCATTGATAATTTTATTCCTAACGCACTAATTTCAATTAATGAGTCATGAATATGAGATTGACCACTCATTAACACCCCTTCAGTTATTTCTAGTTCCAAATTCTCAGCACTAACCTTTGTCTCAACAAGCGAACGCTTAATAAAATTAACTAGCTCTGAATCTCTGAATTGGCAAGGAGATAGGTTAACTGCCATTGTAACGTTTTTGCCATGACTATTTTGCCATTCCTTTAAAAACAAGAGCGCTTGCTTAATGACAAATCGACCGATAGGGATAATGAGTCCCGTGTGCTCTGCAATTGGAATAAACTCATCCGGTGTTACATTACCTAACGCTGAATTATGCCAGCGTAATAAGGCTTCCACCCCGGTAATCTTCTGTTTTTTAACATCAAATTGAGGTTGGTAATATAATTCAAATTCATTACGTTCCAAAGCCCCATGCATTTGCTCTTCAATTTCAAAACGCCGTAGCATCATAGTATTCATTTCTTTAGAAAAAAATGAATAGGTATTTCGTCCTAAATCTTTTGCTTGATACATAGCCGTATCGGCATTTCGCAACAAATCAGAAGCACAACGCCCATTTTCAGGGGAGATCGCAACACCGATACTTAAGGTCAGCATTAATTCTCTCCCATCTATTAAAAAAGGTTCTTTAAAACTATTAAGCAAATTCTCCGTGATCACTATCGCATCCTGATGTTCAGTAATCCCTCGCAAAAGCACTATAAACTCATCCCCCCCTAGGCGACCAACTGTATCCCCTTCTCTTAATACTTGCTTTAACCTGTAAGCCGATTGAATGAGCACTTTATCGCCTATTTCATGCCCTAGAGAATCATTAATTTTCTTGAAGTCATCTAAATCGAGAAAAAGAACCGCAGTTTTATCATTAGTCCTTTCTGCTTCAGTCAGCAACTGAGATAAACGATCTAGTGATAAGAAACGATTTGGCAATGAGGTTAAAGTATCATAATAGGCCTGATGCCTTATTATTTCGGCAGATTTATATTGTTCACTTATATCACGAATAATGAGCACGATTTGATTATACTCAGGTAAATAACTCATTCTTGCTTCAAAATGCACCAATCCATGAGGCATAATGACCTCATATTCAAAAGTTTTCATCCCCTCTTGCTGTGATATTTTATCCACATGGGTTTGAAACTTACTGATGACCTCTGGAGGTAATATGTCAGTCATACGTTGACCGATAAACTGGTGAGGTGAAACGTAAAGGTTCTTTTCGTCACCCGTGTGATAATCAACAATCGTACCATCTAACTCTATCAAGAAAAATAGATCGGGTATCGCATCAAATATTGTCTCGAGCATGTGCTCTTTGAAAAGGACTTCAGATTGTGCATGTTTAACATCTGCTAAATTAACATCAATACAATACATTTGTTTTTTATTATATTGATTAGTAAACAATGCATGACTTGAAAAGACATTTACATCATTACCGTTTTTATGACATAAGGTAATTTCAGAGGCAGGGATTTCAATTCCTTTGTTTAACCAGTCACTATGCGCACTAATGACTATCTCACGCATAGGTTGAGGAATAATCAAATCTTCCAGTTTTTGCCCTAAAGCTTCTTTTTGGCTATAACCATAAAGCAATTCACTGCCTACATTCCAATAAATCACACGTCGCTGTTCATCATAGCCCTGTACAGAAACAATATTAACGGCGTCGAACAGCTGATGGAGTGAATCATTGAGAACATATTGGTGAGTCTGTGGTTTTTCAACATTGCTTGATTTCATATTAAGCTAAATCCAAGAATTCCTTTACTTTTATAATAGACTTACCTGATCAATTTGGCACAAATATATTGATTATTTTTTAACCTTACATAAGTTAGTAGTCTGCAAAGTGAATAAAATATCCTTCTTAGGAACAAGTTTAATCCTTTTAAAACAACTTATTTTCAGCCCTAATATAGTGTTAAGAAAAGTGCTTTTCAAAGCTCTCTGACACAGCTTTATTTTGATAAGAGATAGAGGGAAATGGGAGAAAAATCGCCGCTTAATGACTTCACGACATTGCTTATATAAAGTGGCAAAAATGGATTAGTTTAATTGAAGATTAAGTGCTGGGCTAGCAGTGCAATGTAAAGTTACCAAAGCACTGTTTACTGTAAAGAATTAGTAATTGGAGTATAAAAACATAGGGCTAACGTTTTAAATATTGATTAAAGTCGATATCACTACATCCTAGAACGACTTTCACTCGATTAGATGCGCCTAACTTCTTAAGAATAGAAGAAACATGTGATTTAACGGTTGTCTCTGAAATATGAAGGTTAAAGGCAATCTGTTTATTCGCTTCACCTTTAGTTAAGTGCTGTAACACAATCAATTCTCGCCGAGTCAGCAAGGAAATATTTTCGGGTAACGCCTGAAACTCATTACTCGTGACTGTTGCTTCATTTTGCGAGCGCATTATATCTGAAGGTAAATAGACATTGCCTTGAAAAATGCTATCTAGTGCTTCACCAATGACATCTTTCGATGAAGATTTGGCAATAAAACCAACGGCACCATAAGAAAGCGTTTGTAGGATTTTCTGTTTCTCTTGCTCTGCTGAAACAATCACAACCGGCGTTGTCGGGCATTGATTACGTAGATCTAACAAACCATTGAGATTTGACATACCTGGCATATTCAAGTCTAACAATATTAGATCAACTTCATCATTATCCTTGACGAAAGTGAGTGTCGATTCAACATCTTCAGTTTCATAAGTGGTTGAACCGGGGTACTTTATGCCGATAATATTTACAATGGCATCTCTGAACAGCGGATGATCGTCTGCGACTAAAATTTTATACATAAGGCTAACTACCATGCGATTAAGTAAACTATATAAACTTAACATGTTACAAATATTTAGTTAACCCTACGTTAGTTGTAGGTAACTCATCTTTTAGTGCAACACTTACCCAATATTAGATCAATAAACACCCAAAGCGTAAAAATGTCAGTTGATAAATCTAGCTTAATCATAGCGCTTGGGTATAAATTAATATCCACCATCTTCCCCATAAACTAGCGGGGAAGCATGATGGACAACGTATTAGAAAGTTACCACTGCGCCAATTGAGAAAGTATTATTATCTTCTGCTATTAAGGAGTCAGTCGCATCAACTTCGGTATTGTTATATTCAACGACCGCAGTAACACCAGGAACTATGGTTCTAAAGTAGGCAATCCCCGTATTACTATGCACAGCATCTCCAACAATGCCGACCACTTCAACATTGCCAGCATCAGTTGTTTCTGATTCACCATATGTTAAAACAACGCGGTTATCACCCATTGTATATGCCGCTTGTACTAAATAACCATCCGATTCAATAGTATCAACACCAACAATATGATCTAAACCAGCAACATGGCCTAAACCTTTAGAGCTATAACCAGAAGCGGTTAATGATAATCCTGAGAACATAACGTTAACACCATAACCAATACCCGATTGATTCTGTTCAACATCATTTATTTCACTCGTTTGTGCTACACCACTAACCCAAGCTTTCATAGAACTATTTTCATTAAAACTTGTGTTGTACATTAATTCAGCTTCAAAACGCGGTAACTCTTCAGATGAGTCACCCGCTGTTTTATTAGGGTCCATTATACCAACAGCTAATTTAAAGCCATTCATATCAGGTGTTCTGTAAGTCATTTGTGCTTTTGGCATTGGGTAAGTATAACCCGTAGCAATATTACCAAAAGATACATTGCCGCCATCAACTAAACCAAAGAAGTCAGACGTTTGACCAAAACCAAGTAAAAGTTCATCACCTAAGATATTTGCACGGTTATAGAGACCAAAATCTTTACCTAGTAAGACTTCACCCCAACTTCCGCTTATCGTGGCATAAAACTGACGTACATCAATTAATGAACCTGTGCCTAAATCGGCTGGCGAGGCATCACGATTATTATCGGTATCACTAAGAGAAACCCAAAATGACGAACGCATACCAATTTTCACATCTGATAACTGCTTGGAGAAGTTAAAACCAATATTACTTGGCAGGAAGCCTGTGCGAACACGAGATTGAGTACGATCTTCTTCCACGCCCGCAGCATTGGTTGAATCAATTGAGCTATTAGAATAAAAGACATTAACTAAGCCATCTGTGCTAAATGACATGCCATCTTTTTCGTAAATTTCAACGGCTGCATTTGCGTTAAAGGTTGCCATAGTCAATGTTGCTGTAATTAAGCTTAATTTAAATAGTTTAGTCATTTTCATGCTTCCTGTTTTATCGTTATTATTTAGTACATTCATGATAAAACCATCCAACATAAATAGAATGAGTCAACCTACCCAAATAGCTTGTTATTTAGTCGCATACAAAAGGCTTACTACTTTAGTGTGAGCAAGGATGAGAAATGAATGGTTACTCATTCTAGAAAGGCAAAACCTAGGAAACAATTGATATTTCAACAAGAAATAAGAGGTAATAACGACGTTGAAAGAAATTACGAGACTTATTATTTAGACTTTTTCATTGCACTTGTTAGCACTGGACGTAGACAAATGTCATCAACTAGCCTATTAATCAATACGCCCCGCCAGTAAACTAGGGAACGTAAGTAAAAGCTTTGCTTGCCATGCTAATTCAGACACGCCTGATTCTTTACGTGGCCTAGGTAAATCTACAGTACTCTGATGAATGATGCGACTAGGAGAGTCACTCAAAAAGATAATGCGGTCAGCCAAATAAACGGCTTCTTGCAAATCATGGGTAACAAACACAACGGTAGTGCTCCGTTGTTTGCACAAATCCATTAATAACTGTCGCAGTCGAGCTGCAGTTGGCGCATCGAGGGAATTAAAGGGTTCATCTAATAACAACAGCTGTGGGTTAATAGCAAAAGCTCGCGCAATACTTACCCGGCGTTGCATGCCACCAGAGAGTTGGCTAGGGAAATAATCCCCTTCATTTGCCAAACCAACTTGCGCTAACAAATCATCTATTTTATCAAATTGATCAGCTTGCAATATCAGCTCAATATTCTCTCGAACCGTAAGCCAAGGCATTAACCTTGGTTGCTGAAATATATAGCCAATTTGAAGCCGTTCTTTATTATTCACAAAGCCAGCGTATTCAGCATTTTCATTGTAAGAAATATGTTGTCCCGCACAAGTTTCAAGGCCACTGATCATATTGAGTAAAGTCGACTTGCCGCAGCCAGATGGCCCGATGATGGCAACAAACTCTCCTGATTTCACGGTAAAATCCAACTGCGCCAATACTGTCTGTTTACTATTGGCGTAAGCTTTATTTTTAATTGCCACACTTAGTTCAATCAAAGCGGATTCCTCTGGCAACAAGTTTATCAAAGGGTTTAAAAATCAACGCTTCGATGAGTAGAATAATCACAACAAAGACCAAGGTATATGCAAGAATTCCGGCAATATCAAAGAATTGAAATAAGGTATTTAACGCAAAGCCAACACCATCACTTCGCCCTAACAATTCAACCACGAGCACAATTTTCCAAATCAAGGATAAACCCGAGCGGGCAGCAGCAATGATAAAAGGGTATAGTTGCGGTAAAAATACTTTAAAAAAGGTTTTACTTGGGGGTAATTGGTAAATTTTAGCAACCGCTAATAAATCTTTATCGACCGCTCTAGCTCCTTCTCGTATCATCACAACGACCGTAGGTATCTTATTAATTACAACAGCTGCAATGGCTGCAGACTCAACTAAGCCGAACCAAATATAACAAAGTAAGATAGTTACTAAGGCTGGAATATTAAGCATGATAATAAGCAGTGAATCACTCAGTTTATTAATCCATGCATTAACCCCCATCATTATGCCAATAATGCCACCCAGCAGCATCGCAATGATAAAGCTCAGTAATACGCGCCTCAGCGTGATCACAATATTAGTTACCATCTCACCTTCGGAGAAATGAAACTGTACGCTGTTAATCACAGCAAATAATGAAGGAAAATCAGGGCTAGCAATAACCCATGCCAAGCCCTGCCACGATGCAGCGATTGCGATAATAACGCCGAGCCGTAACAATAAAAATGCAAACAATTCCCTTGAAAATATCATGTTGCAAGCGCCTTTGTATAAAGGAATTTTGTTTAAATAGCTTTTAGATGTCGCAAGCTTATCCCAAGGAAGTGGCTTCATTGCAGATCCTTGCTAGGACTAAAATTACCCAGCATATTGTTTCGCCAGAAAGTTCCATCGCTTAACGCCGTCGCTTTACCCACCAAAGCACTTCCGCCCTGCTCTGCTAGAATATCAAACACCTGCTGACTCGCCGCTAGCTCTTTGTCTCCAAATTCACGTAACACCCCTGCGCGATAATCTTTTTTCAAGCTGTTAAATACCTCTGCATTCTCAGCTTTGATCAAGGAACGAATACGCTGCCATTCTTCATCAGATGACAATAATATTTGCTTGGCTTCAAGTGAAGCTTGCAAAAACCGTGTAATCGCCTCGGGATGTTCATTAGCCCATGCTTGCTCAAAGACCCAGCCTAACAAGGGTATTTGAGTATCAATACCAAACTCGGCAAGCATTTGAGGAATTGTCACTAAGGTTTCATAACCTGCAGCTTTAAGTCTAGCACCGTAGTGCCAAAAGTTAATTGCCGCATCTAAATCTCCACGCAACATTAACCTATTTAATAATGGCGGAACGGCATAAGTAGGCTTAGATTGCTTATTTAAATCAAGTCCAAATTTTTGTTGACTATAGGCTTGCAATAACAACCAACTTTTATCAACAGCTCCGCCGGCAATACCCACTTTTTTCCCTTTCAGGTCGGCTAAAGACTTAACGGTAGAATTAGCCGAAACATAAAGCCCGCCAGTCGCCATTGAGGTTGGGTACATGGTATACATTCTCTGCTCAAACCGTTGACGATTCACCCAAAGCCAATCACTGAGGATGATATCAACGGCCTTACTTTGTAGGGCAACCGCAGAGGCATTTTTGCTGGCTAATCCCGTTACCCTTAAGTCGAACTGAAACTTTTTGTCGAGTTGATGATGTTTAATTACATCAATCTCCCAATTAACCGTGCCGTACTTTAAAACGCCAACACGGACTTCAGGTTGCGCAACAACTTTAGAAGATAAGAAAATACAAACTAACAAGCCGACAAACCATTTACTCATACTTTTTCCTATTCTACTTATTCTGTTTAATTTCAAGTCCCGCGCAAACTAAACCTTCGCTAAAAGTTGGCGCTTACACCAAAATGAATCGCGCGCGGTTGGCCACCAAAGAAGCGATAAGAACCAAACGCATAATCAGCACGACTAGCATATTTCTCATCGGTTAGGTTCTCAATGCGGGCAAACAAGTTAACATGACTAGTTAATTGCATTGCTGCGCGTAGTTGCCACAAGTCGTGCCCCTCATACTTATGCTCATTTGCTGGGTCTAAGTAATAATCCCCCATATATAGCCATTCTAGTTCAAGGCTTGTGCTCTCTGTTGGTAGCCAGCGCAAACGTGTATTAGCTAAATGTTTAGGTGCGGTATCAATCACATTACCTTTTACAACGCCACTACTGGGACGGTCAAATTCATACTCATGATCGCCATAGCTATAATTAACCGCCAGATTTACATTATCGGTGATATCGTAGTTAACACCTAGCTCAAGCCCTTGGTGTGAGGTTTTACCGTCAGTAACATTAAGGCCGTTTGCATCGCGAAAGAAAAAATTATTTTTTGTCATAGTATAAATAACAGCTTCATACTGAAGTTTGTCAGTTATGCCGCGTAAACCAATCTCAGTACTATTAATTTCTTCTGAGTCTATTTCCCCGACCACTTGCTGATTTTGTAAACGATATAAATCTGTCGTTTGCGGCGCTCTAAAGCCTTGCGACCAAGTCCCAAATAATGCGGTATCAGCAGCGAACTGATAATTAAAGCCAACCTTAGTACTCGTATTATCAAAGTGATCATCGCTGTCACTCGTTCTAAGATACAAACAAGGGACCGCTTCACCTGAGTTATTAACACAACTGCTGCCATCCGCTTTACTCGTGCCGTTAGCAATTAAATTATTGTAACGATACTCAGTGGCATCAAAACGGATGCTCGCGGTTAACTTTAAAACATCGTTCGCTTGCCAATCACCTTGAATATAAGGCGCTATCGTTGAAGCCTCAACCTCATAGTCATAATGTGTACCCTGTTGTCGTGCTTTGCCAAAACTAAAGCTATCGGGCTTTTGTTGTGTTTGGGTTAGCTCTCCTTCAGTCCATTCAGCATCAATCCCCATAACGAATGCTAGGTTTGCTTCTATTTGCCAATAATAGTTACTAGTGACCCCAAGACTATAGTGGCCATTTTCTTCTATCGCTTTTGATGGTAGGTAATGCTGGCGAAATTCCATTTGATTTACCCGAAAGTACGGGGTAATACTAAAGTGTGTTTTAGCGGTTAATAAACGTTGCCAGTTAGTGGCAATTCGCAACGATGACCACTTACGATAGGCGTCATCATCACAATTTTTTTCCATGGCGTCACGGTCTTTATAGAGGTTTTCATCTGCATAGTCAGAGCTATAACAATCGCTACCGTTGTCTCGTGAAGATATAAAACCAGCAGTATCTTGGTCAAGTACAAAGCCTGATATAAGCGTGCTAATTTTATCAGCTCCTTGCTCATAGTCATGTCTGCCATTAACTTTAAATGAGGTAAAGCCACTATCATCTCGATAGCCCTCTTCTTCAATAGCTTGGAAGTTACCACTGACGGCGTGCTGATCCATTTCCCGACCCAGCGTGCCTTGCAGTTGAATGCGTTCATTCGGGCCAAAGAGTAATGAAATGTCTCCTTCATCACTAGGTGCTTTGGTTAAAACATTAATGACGCCATGTACGGCATTAGAGCCATAAACAGCACTAGCGGGCCCTTTAATCACTTCTATTTCACTTGCTTGAGCAAGGTTTAGCTCTGATAGCGCATTATTATTGGCAAAACCTGCAGAACGCGTGGCAATACCATCTTCGAGAAACAAAAAAGCGCCAGCGGCTCCTGGCCCTGTTAACACAGGAGAGCGCACCGAAGGCAGTGATTCCATACCATTATTGCTTTGAATATGGACACCAGTGGCGCGATTAAGAATGTCGCTCGGCTGAACCGCGCTAACGTTATTAATATCTTCAGTGGAGATGCGATCAACATTACCCGCAAAACTCAACAAGTCTGAGGCTTGTCGGCTACCGGTAATGACTATGACTTCGTTATCAGATGAATTGCTTTGCTCAATTTGTTGCTGATCATCTGCCAGCACGATGCTACTCAAACTGGTTAGCGACAAAGCGCAGAAAGAAAGACAGACAGAATAAGATTGTTTATACATCGATTTGATCTTATAAGAAATAAAATTCATACCTTAATCCTATTCTGACTGCTGCAACAATGCTTTCCTTCTTTAGTATGACAACCCTCGTCTTTTAGTGAGTGCGTAACAGTATTGCCATACCTGTTTAGAATTGATAGTTAATACTTACGCTGATAGCGCGTGGTCTTGATGGACCTACAAAATATTCATCAAATTCCGTATCTGGGTATAATTCACCTAATACTTCATCGGCTTCACCGTAGGTACCAAAGGTATCAAATTCGCGGTCAAATAAATTATCCACTTTTGCAGATAAACGCAATTGCTCATTAATTTGATAATTAAAATAAATATTGGTAACCGAATAACCCGGTATTTGTTTATTTTCATTTGATTCATCACCACGATAATACGATGAAGAAGCATATAAAAATTCAGTGCCGACATTAACCTGCTCGTTGACCAACCAATTTATATGAAATTTAAATTGGTTTTGAGGCTGCCCTGGAATTTCATCACCCGGGTTAACTTGTCTGTTTGGCCCTAAAGGATTCACAGGACTAAAAGAGACAAAAGGTGATTCAAATGTCGCTTTTAAATAATTGTAACTCCCACTAAAATCAACATCACCAACTCGAGTAGAAAAAGCAAGCTCTACTCCTTGTCGTTGCGTTTTATCAATATTGACAAAATATCCTTCGTTTGATCTTTCACCCGCTTGCTGAAAGATAATGTCTTGAAAACTCAAGGTTGAGAACACTGTGGCTAACGCTGAAAATCTTTCATTATCATAATGTAAAGATGCTTCTGTTGTTTTGGCAACAACCTGTTCTAGTGGAGGATCGGCCACAAAAGCATTGGGTAGTTTGCACGGATCTTCTTCATCAGCACAACTCAATTCAGCAGGGCTTGGTGTACGAGAAGATTCACTGTAGCTCAACTTAACTGTGTATTCTTGATTCAGCTGGTAGTTAACAGAAATAGCTGGATTAAAACGATGAAAAACATGCTCACCATTAAGTGAACCTTTGCCAGTCTCTATTTGATCTCTCATGCTCACATCAGTGTAGTTGTATCGCCCAGCTAGGTTAAAGGTAAAATTTTCCCCAAAGGTCGTCGCATTTAAAAAGTAAAGGTATTGCTGTTGCGTTCTCACCTTTAAATAGACACGAGATTCACTATCATACAAACCGATGCCAGTTACCGATCTGTCATCATCTACGGTTTCATTATGAAGTATGCCAAATTGGGTATCGCTGTTAAAACTAATTTGCGCTTGATCTACGCCCAAACCAAAAATAAATTCATTATCAATAGCGTAGAAGGAGTCAGAAGCGTCAAAGTGACTTAATGCAACCCATTGCAGCGCAGCACCATAACTTTCATTATCCGTGAAGCCAGTATTTAAGGTACCATCGATATCATCTGCATCAATATCAGTTAGTTCACTTAACCAAACATCTTCATCATAACCTACAAAATGAACTCGTTCTAAAGAGTCATCTTCTTCCTCTTCACACAAACTATAAAGCGCGCCTGATTCACACTCTTCATAATCACTGTCATCACCATTTAAGCTGTTGATTTCGTTTTGACGATAATAAGCATTGGCCTGCCATGACATTTGCTCGTTAATCACATTGTCGGCTTTAACAATAAACTGCTGAAAACTGGTATCTGTTTTATCCGGTTGGGTATAAATGGCACTTCTACCCGCTAATCCAGCGAGCTTTTCTGGTACAGCGCCATTACCAAGCATCTCGTTATTATTGGCAGAAAAAATAAAGTCTATGGTGCGAGCTTCACTGGCATAAGTCAGGGTTGCCAGCATCTGCTGTAATTCACTTTCAGAATGATCTCGCCAACCATCTTCTTGATACTTATTAGCAATAACATAATAACCCCAATGGCCCTTATTACCGCCAGATTGCAGGGTATATTGTTGTTGTCCGAAGCTACCAAAACGAGCTTCAACTTCATTTTGTGTATAGCTAAAACCATTTTTTGTCTGTAACGCCAGTGCGCCACCTAAGGTGTTTTGACCAAACGCTGGGTTTGAACCAGAATATAAAGCGGCAGTTTCTAGTGCGGCAAGAGGAATTAAATCCCAGTTAACGGTATCACCGAAGGGTTCATTAAATCGAACGCCATTTAGATAAACAGAAATCCCCTGAGGTAAGCCCAATAATGGTGAAGCGGTAAACCCTCGGTATTGAACATCAGGTTGAAAAGGATTATTTTGCACGTCATTTATATGCAAACTGGTCAGCTGGTTTTTCATATGTTCAGCTAGAGAGATGGCTTGTGATTTCACCAATGCTTGCGAATCGATTGTTTGAACACTACCAAAGGCACTGTAATCACTTACCATAGAGGTAGACAGTGGCGTTTGACCGTATACATTGATTTTTTCAATATCTGGTAAATCTTGCCCTAAAACAGGCAAAGTAATAAAAAAACATATAAAGGCTGGGACGCGTTTCATAAGAATTCCTGAGATGATTATTAACGCTGATAATGGTGCAGTCTTCGTTAAAAATCAATCAGAGCGAAACTCGTCACAAAGCAACAAAATAAAAATAAAACCTTATATTACAACAAGATAAAAAACCACAGCTTAATCATCATCATGCTAAAGTATGAGGAATTTACTCCCCTATGTTTATCCCCTTATCCAAAGAATATCTAGATAAATAATGCCCAGTCATACACAGACGCAGCGTCGCGAATGATACTAAAACGCATGCTACCTTGTCAGAATTGCTCTTTTAACAACGGCTGCAACTCGTACTTCTTTGTTTGAATTGGCTAAGGTTTCCTTTACTATCAATGGAAAAATCACAACAGTTGCTGAACAAGCTATAAAGTTTATTTCGACTTTTTTTAACGCGCGACTTTAGCGTTGAATAGTTAATGTTATTGCGTGCTGCATAATCCTTTTGAGATAGTCCTTCTATCTCAATTGCCATAAGAAGATCAGCATCTTCTTTAGCCAAACCTTTAATAAAAGGTAAAACACATAAGGACAACTCCTTGATGATTTGAGGCTCTTCTTGCTGATACCATAAGTCCTCAGCAGTTAACGCTTGTCTTTTATTATTTTGACGATAAAAATCAATTATGGTGTTATTAGCGATTTGAAAAACCCAGGATTTGATTTTTTCATTGTCCTTAATTGAATGAAGACTTTTGTGAGTTTTAATTAAAATATCCTGTAACAAATCATCGACATCATCAGGGTTTCCTACTTTACTGTGCAAAAAAGATTTCAGGCTAGATTGATACTCTGTCCATATATTCTGTATATTCAATGTACTGCCCCCAGGTGATTAAACAAAAAACAACCTATCCATAATCAATGATAGGTTGGTAACTTTATATCGAGTAATTAATCGCAACAGCTTGTTGAAATGCAAGCATTAGCGACAATATCTTTATTCTCAGCCAGATAGGTATTAGTCAAATAAAAGTCACTGAAACGTTCAACAAAGTCATTAGACACTGAGCTTTCAGCAAGATCGGTTGCCAATAGTGCTTTTTGCCAAGCTTGTACTTTAGGTAAACCACACAAAAAGTCAAAGCCACTATGCTCTTTAATAATTGCAGAGCGATGTAACAAAGGCAACCAAGCAATATCAACATTACTTAATTCATCCGATTTGAAAAAAGTAGTCTCACCCGTCAATTTTTGTTCAACCTTTTCAAACGATTTTATAAAGTTAGCAGTACGCTCTTCAAAAGTGCTTTTGTCCTTGCTGCCCATTGTTCCACATTGAGTTAAGTAGTGTTTGGCTGCCAGATAACTCCAGGCACGATCTAATGCCTTATCTTCATTTGATAAATTGGACTCTAAATAACCAAACTCATCATCTATGTATTCTATGATTGCGTCTGACTCAAATAACGTGGTGCCATTTTCAGTGACTAAAATGGGTACTTGGCCGTTAGGTGAAATATCTAAAAACCATTGTGGTTTGTCATTAAGGTTGATGTACTCAATCTCATAAGGAATTTTTTTTGCTTCCAGTGCGGCAGTCACACGTTGAACAAATGGGCATATTTTAAAACTAACTATTTTAAGCATTTTATTGACTTCTTTTTTAATGGAATTACCTATAAGACGCAATAGTGCTTAAAAAGACGAAAATTTTTAAAAAATACACAGAGAAAGACCAAAATTGCAGGTTTAGTTCACTGATGCTAACTAGGTCAGCAAAGTAGATACATAAATATTACCTTTACTAATAGGTGTCATTGTTAATCCAGCCACCTCATTTACTTGGTTTTTATCTCCCAATAAAACCACTTCAATCAAACGATTAATTTTCACTTTCAACACCATTTATCTAAAAAAACATTGACCTTCCTATCGTGGTAAGCTTTAACCTCAGGTTAGTTCTACTTACCAACTAAAATGAGATGGCTATGAATACGACTACACAACTCAAAATTGACGGTTTAACCTGTGCTTCATGTGTAGGTCGTGTTGAAAAAGCGCTAAACAAAGTTATTGGCGTGACTGAGGTATCGGTCAACCTAGCAACGGATACCGCAACTATTCAAGGGACGGCAAGCCAGAATGAATTAATTGAGGCTGTTATTGAAACCGGTTATCAAGTGCCTGTAAAAGTAAGGCAGTTTGGTATCGGAAAAATGAGTTGCGCATCTTGTGTGAAGAGAGTCGAACAGGCATTACTAAAAGTCACTGGCGTGGTCAGTGCGTCTGTCAATTTAGCCACCGAACATGTGCAGGTAAAGACGCTATCATTTGTCTCCGATGAACAGCTAGAGCAAGCCGTGACGCAAGCAGGTTACCTTTTTGTCACACTGAACGATAACAGTGTGACAAGTCAATCCAGTCAAGCTAGTCAACGAAATGCTTTTTACCATAACGCTTGGTGGCCCGTATTAGGAGCTGCCCTATTTACCCTGCCCTTAGTGTTACCTATGTTAGGCATGTTAATTTCTCAACAATGGATGTTACCACCTGTGTGGCAATGGTTGCTTGCTACACCCGTTCAATTCTATTTTGGCGCTCGTTTTTATCGTGCCGGCTGGGGGGCATTAAAAGCTGGCATTGGCAACATGGATCTTCTAGTCTCCATCGGTACTAGTGCAGCCTACGGCCTCTCGTTATATTTGTGGTGGAGCTTTAATAGCCCTCATGGCATGCCGCACCTGTATTTTGAAAGTAGTAGCGCAGTAATAACCCTAGTGCTGCTAGGTAAGTATTTAGAGCACAAAGCTAAACGTCGAACAACGGCTGCACTTAGAGCGTTGGAAAGTTTAAAACCTGTTGAAGCAACCGTACAACGCCTAGGACATTGGCAACAAGTACCTGCTTCTTCAGTACAATCAGGTGAAAAAGTCAAAGTAATGCCAGGTGAAAGAGTCTCTGTTGATGGAGAAATTTTGCAAGGAAATAGTCATCTGGATGAAGCATTGATCAGTGGTGAATCAATCCCGGTAAGTAAAAAAGCAGGCGATAGTGTCACGGGTGGCTCACTGAACTTAGACGGTATGTTAGAGATCCGTGCCACTCATGTGGGTACTGAATCAACTTTATCTAAAATCATTGAACTCGTCGAACAAGCCCAAGGCGCAAAAGCACCAGTACAGGCCATAGTAGATAAAGTCAGTAATATCTTCATTCCTGTGGTGTTAGTAGTCGCACTTAGCACCTTATTAGTAACTGGCTTAGTATTTAATGACTGGACCAATGGCATTCTTAATGCGGTAGCCGTGTTAGTTATTGCCTGCCCTTGCGCACTTGGCTTGGCAACCCCTGCAGCCATCATGGCTGGCACAGGAACTGCTGCTAGGTTAGGCGTATTAGTTAAAGATGCTGTGGCCTTAGAGCAGGCAAAAAAGATCGACTTAGTTGTCTTTGATAAAACAGGCACTTTGACCCAAGGTAAACCCGTAGTAAATGAAATGACGGTCATCAATGGCAATGAAGAAACGGTGTTGCAGCTGGCCTATTCCTTACAAATCAATAGTGAACACCCATTAGGCAAAGCGGTAGCTAAGAAGGCACTAAGCCAAGGGATACACCCAATGCCTGTCGACAAATTTCAGGTTATTGCTGGTTATGGTGTACAAGGCAACATTGCTGACAAACTGCTCTTGATGGGAAGTAGTCATTGGATGCAAACGTTAGGCGTCAAACTGCCAAGCGAACAAATAAAAATGGCGGGCGTTTCTGTTTCTTGGTTAGCGAGTCAACAAAATGATCTGCTAACAATACTTGGCCTATTTTGTTTTAGCGATGAACTGAAGCCTGACGCGCGACATGCAGTTAGGGTATTACAACAACAAGGGATAAAGGTCGCTATGCTTACCGGTGACAATCAAGCAAGCGCAACATCGGTGGCGACAGCATTGCAGTTAGACGATTTTAAGGCTGAGGTACTTCCAGCAGATAAAGCAAAATATATTTTACAATATCAAAAGCAAGGTTATCAGGTTGCTATGGTTGGTGACGGCATTAATGATGCGCCAGCACTCGCGCAAGCAGATTTGGGCATGGCAATGGCATCAGGCACTGATGTTGCCGTTAGTGCTGCTTCTTTTACGTTGATGCGCAGTAAACCAAGTTTAGTACCCACGGCTCTGCTCATTGCAAGACAGACTTATCGTAAAATAAAGCAAAATCTCTTTTGGGCATTTATCTTTAATATCGTGGGAATTCCCCTTGCGGCTTTAGGATACCTTGACCCAATTATTGCAGGTGCAGCGATGGCATTTAGTAGTTTATTTGTAGTCAGCAACGCATTGTTGTTACAACGCTGGACACTTAAGGAGAAATAACATGGATAAACTTGTCACCATAGGCAAAGCCGCTAGTTTAACAGGGGTTTCAGCCAAAATGATCCGCTACTATGAAGAAATTGGTGTATTGAAAGAGGCTAATCGCACAGACGCAGGTTATCGACTTTATAATCAAGCGCAGTTACAACAGCTAGGATTTATCCGTCGTGCGCGAAACTTAGGCTTCTCCATGAATGAAATTCAGTCACTACTTAAGTTTTGGCTCGACACTGATAGAGAAAGTCGCGATGTGAAGCAATTAGCACTAAGTCATTTACAGGAGATAAATGAAAAAATAGTGGAGCTAGAGCTAATGAGAGAAGTATTACAAAAACTCGCTGATAAATGTGATGGTGACGATAGCCCTGACTGCCCTATTTTAGATGGTTTAGCTCAATTTTCACCTGAAATAAAACAGGAAGATTAATAGCTTTAACGATAATAAATAACGTAATTTAGTTAGTTAGAGCTTGGGGAAACGTTGCCATAATCTATAAAGAAAAATTGGTAGTTCATAATAACAAGAACAAAGTAGATACTGTTACTTTGCGCCTACGTTTAGTGTGCAATACAAAAATAACACAGTTAAAGGCAAGTCCCTTAGCTCTATTCATTCGCATATAAACTATAATTCAATAAAGCACTAAAAAGGCCTGGCTAAAACTAGAATATTTATTGTTCTTAAACAACTTTCAATCAAAGTAATCAGTTTACTCTTGGTTTTATTCTAAGCTTTTGTTATTGCTAATTATACAAATAAACGTAAAGGGATTACTCATGGTATTAACACAAACGGATACAAAAATTTCGGTTGATAAACAGCAGACTAAACAGGCATCTAATGCCGCACTTGCTTCACTATTAAATCTTACTTTTTTACCGGGTATTGCCTTTATTTGGTTACTACTCACCATCAAAAATATGCCGGCAAATGGTATAGCTTATTATCACGCAAAATTAGGCATAAAACTTAATATCATTGCCTTTATTGCACTCGGTATTGTTTCAGCCTTGATGGTAGTCTTAGGGGGCTTTCATTCTGCCTGGACATGGGTTTATGTGATCACGTACTTTACCTTTGTGCACACCATATTTATTGTCATAGCCGTTTGGGCGCTGACACGTTCTTGGTCTGGATTACAATTAAAGTAGCTTGAATATTTCATTATTTACTAGGATTATTCCTACTCAGCTAATCATCTAGAGTGTCTGATTGAGCGTTCGGTATCATAGTTTTGCCTTAAACCATACACAGAAAATATTTGAAGCAAAACAAATTCTGTTAAGTCGTTAAAATTAAAAATGGCAACCTAAGGTTACCATTTTTTTGAGCGCTTATGGGCATTGAATAACTTACATTGACAAGTCTTCACGTAACACATAAACATTATAAGATACTGATTTAAAGTGCGATGACCAACTGCTGAGTAATTTCTTTGCCTTTTCTTTATCTCCTAAATGTTTAGCCAACATTTCACTAAATTTCATATCTGGTGGGGCCATAGCTCCATAATTCATATAGGGAATGGCCAAATTCATTTCCATTTTTCCGTTAATACTCTCATCCCAAAACCAGTTATATGGCCAATTTTCACTTTTAGCCGCATCACTAAGGGCTTTTTTGTCTTTTGCTAGCGCCGCGCTATGGCCTAATTTAAGTTGGTAAGTATTAACACCAACATACTTGTATTTCACATCGGCCGGCCAATGACTATTTTTAAAATCAGCTTCAGAGCGACTTCGTTCATAGTGAGCAACATATTTACTGACATTTTCCTGCCAGTTTTCTGAGGCTTTTGATTTGATGTTCCATTGACGATAATCATCAAGGTCTGACCAAGAATCACAACATGCACGCACTAAATAAGCATTCATTTTGGGGCCCATATCAGCCTGATACACTGACCATTTACGAGGATCATCCATTGATTTACGGTAGGCAACATGTTTTTTGAACGCTTTCTCAAAATCAGCAGTTTTCCCCGCTTTAGGAAAAAATACCCACATAGTGGTGATGATTTTGTCTAACTTTTCTTCTTCTGCATATACCGGCACAGATACACAAGTCATCAGGAAGATGAACAGCGAAAAATAAAATGATATAACTTTTATATTTTTAGTCATGGGGGCTTCCTTTGTTGGTTATTTATCCATGACAACTGCCAACAACTTTATGGAATATGGATAGGATTACGAAGTGATAGTATTGTCTCAACGTCTAAAAAGCGTAGTAAATTAATGAAACAAAAGCCATGTAAAGTGCCGATAAGCAGGCAATTGTATTAGCTAGGAAAGGTGACGATTTCTAATGAATAGCTTGCAACTGCTGTTAAGCTATTGTGATATCGGAGTAATTAATTACCTAAGGAGATTCAACCGGGAATAGCAGAATTAACATAAACCAAGCACTAGCTATCATGTGCGGATAAAGACTTAGAGACAATCATAATATCCAAAACATAATAAAGTGACTCCCAACCCCAAGGTTGACGGCCCAAGTTGTGAAATATCATGCCTGTGGCAATATCTTCAGCAGAGAACTGTTGTTCATGCTCAGCAAAATAACGGGCAGCTTTGCCCATATCAGCGTCAATAAGTAATGTCGTCATAGCGCCAATACCTGAGTGATACGATTGGACTAAAAGTATATCAAACAGTGCTTGTTGTTTTGTTTTCTCAAGATGGCCAAATACCGTGGAAAATACCGGTTGAAGGTTTCTGCTGAGCATCACGTATAACCGCACAGCGCAATCTACTTGCGCCATACGATGTTGATAGAAGCGCTTATCAATACCACAATCATTGAGAACCTCTGGTTTTAACTGCAACATGCCCAAAGCATTATCGCTTGAACGGACATATTTTTTGGCGCCACTTTCAATAATTAATTGGGCGACAAACAACCTCAATGACAAGGTATTTAAAGACACCGATAACTGCGAATGTCGGTGTTGAAACATTAAACCAACCAATGCCTCCAAACTAATTGGCTTTGATTCTGTTCCGGCCTTAACCCCATCCCAAGTGCCCCATACTTTCGACTTTGGCGTTTTACCTTTTACTCGATTTATCGATGACTCAATATCAACCCATGGCTGATCACAACTCAGAGCAAAGGGATACCCCATGGTAGAATCACTACCTTCAATCCAGCGATTAACTTTTTTATTTCTGTGTAATTGCAAACGAATTTTATTTAACTTTTCTTGTGTCGCTTCACTGGTATCTTCATTATCCATCCAGGTTAAGAATTGACCTCGCTGGTCAAAAAAAACATGCCTATTAGGGAATTCACAATAACCATTCGACAGTAGCACCCAGCGGCGTAACTCGGCCAAGTTTTTAGACGCCCCTTTACTAAAAGAATAAGGCGTATCGCGAATAACTTGTTTCCAGTCTGAAGTTGGCGCAGCATTAGTAAATGCACAACAGATTAGACAAAAGAATGGCAGCGTATACTTTACTTTCACAAGAGTTAACTCACTAAAAATCATACTAATTGTTTGCTAAAATGTGGGCACTGGGTTTATAAATTATTCTCACAATTCATCTAAAGGGTCATATAGACTTTTTTCCTTGCGAACACATTCTTTTTGAGTTTTACCAACCATATCAGAGCATTTAACGGCTTCTTTAGCTTTCTCTGAGCTAGTTTTATCTTCATCATCCATCGTTTTAAGCGTTGCAGCGATAACATATACTGCTGCATCGGTAGCATCACATTTACTATTATTCGATGGACGGTTAGCATCGAGGTTCTCATGTTTTTGCGAATTCATACAACTGGAGCCTACCGGAATAACACAGCCACTCAAACTCGTCATTAAAACAATATAGATAATCCTTCGATACATAAATATTCATCCTGAATGATGCATTTATATCAGCTCCAAGAAGGAGCAAGTAATGGTTTACTAAAATGTGCAGTACAGCCGAGCATTCAGTCCGCAGCCGCACCCTAACGGGTTATTTTGTGCTTGATTTATCCCAGATGTTTTTACCTGCTTTCAATTTATATATATGATGGACACCTGACAGGGTCATGATTAGACCACAGAAAGCCCAAATATAGTCACCCTCTAGCAAGCCCATAACTAGGCTAAATATAGCAATAAAAAAATAAATAACTGGCCAAACATTGTTAATCTCCTTATTTAAAAAACTTGATATTCCATTACAACGGGGGAACTACATTGTCCCTGTTTGTTTATTAGGTGTTATTTTCAACGATAGCCTCAAGTTGTTACTATTTAGAGATGTTCTCAACGTCGTTCAGCATCCAAGTTTTGAACCACTCTTTAGTTTCAGGACGGTATAGACGGAACAGGAAGAACCAATCTTTAGCGTCTGTAGCACTCTCTGTGGTCACCCAGTTAGCTTCGAAGCCTTTGGGCACTTCGTCTAGGTTTGGAGCATAGTATACATCTACAGAATCATCTGCGTTCTTCACCATCTTATCTAGGTCTTTAGTAGAAGCACCTACACGATCTACACCACGATTAAAGTTCTTAGTTTCCATGTTGTACACGATAGCTGACCAGAAATCTTTCGCCGGTACATCTGCAGGAACGTTTAATTTATAGGTATCTTTGCCGTTAAGCAGATTACCATCACTGTCACGTAGACCAGTTAGATAGAAAGTAGCACCACCTAATTTGCTCGGTAGAAACGTTACGTAGAAGTATGACGCTGCACGTTTGTCTACTAGAATCTCTTCTCCATATTCAAACGGAAACCCCATCTGAGCCTGTTCACCAAAGTTCCAAAATGACCACTCAGACCGTTTCTTACCATCCTTAACCCATAAAGGAGCAACAGTTTGACCCTCAGTGGTGAACCTCTTCTGCATGTATGAGTAAGCAAGTTCTAGCCCTTCAAGTGCAGCTTTCTTCTGGATTGGCGTTGGGTTAAATTCTTTTCCTTTTTTGATACCTATGCTTTGTAGCATAGAGTAAACAGCACGGTCTTTTTCACGTACTGGGTTATTCTGCACAACGTCATTAATGTCTTCGATAAATGTCATGTTGTAATAGGGCAGACAGTCGTAAGGCTCGTTGGTAAGATCCATGTATTGGGTCGGTTCAATGTCACCTTCGATAGCTTCTGCTAGCGAGTATACTTTAACACCTTTAGCGTGTTTACCTGCATCGACATGAGTAGCACCGTTCAATAGTGATGGACGGAAAGAGTAAGAGGCGTCGTGACCATCCATATTAGGTACAACAATATAACCTTTTGCTTCAAGTGCTGTTGCTGTACCGTATTTTCCGTCATATTTTGGTGGTAGAAACAGGTATTTTCCGCCCTTACCTTCGTCAGCACCTTTAGAGCCAACATCAATCATAGGTACGTGCCAAGCAGAAATGAAAGAACCAAAATAATCTATCTTATCAGTCATTGGTGGTACTTCAACAACCATTGCACCTTTCTTAGTAGAGATAGAACCCCAAGCGTAAGCTGTAGTGTCGTTAGCTGTTAAAAAGCCTTTATCTGAGCCGAATGGCTTCGTTACATAGTTAACAGTGCCATAGTCACCACCAGCTCGTTTAGTCGCTTTAATGAAGTCAACTTGAGCTACTGCTGGCATGTAATAGACAGCGGCCTGAGTAGCACGTTGCACCATAATGTCATACTCGATATTTGTGTGCTGTTTAGAGCGAGCTAGGATATTTCCTGTATCGTTAAAATTTTTCCCTGTAGGCGTTAAAGCAAAAGAGGCAGCAGACACTAACGTAGCAGCGATAGCAATTAAATGAAGCTTTGTTTTCATAGATTTTGTCCCACAATTTAATTAAAGAAAATGAGCATTAACGGCAGATACAAGCGCCATGGATTTCAACACCTACAAGTTCAACTATAAATTAAACTAGCAGTAAAGTTAATTATATTCAATATGTTAAGTATGTTGTTCAAGTTGATTAGTGTGTTAGCGAGGATATTACCGAGAGCTCTCAGCAATATCTAATGAAAACAATTACGCATTATTATGTTTGTGAAAGCTGATACTCGAAAAATATTGTGCTTTTATCCTCACTTGAATTTTGCTTAAAACCCAATTTGTGAAGTAACTTAGTTGAAGCAATATTGTCTGTTGCTACGCCAGCAATTAAGCGAGTTATTTTATTTTCAGAACCAATGAAATCAATTAACCCTTTCAATATTTCAGTTGCGTAACCTTTACCCCAATAGGATTCACCCAGTAAGTATCCTATATGGGCATCACCTTCATTTTCTGTTGATAGAAATATAAAACCAATAGTCTTACTTTCGCCTGTTAGCTGCACAATAAACAAACGCCCCTCAGACATTATTTGTGTTAACCACTCTTGAGCGGACGAAGTCGAATCAACGTTGTGAAAATATGGAGGGAGATTTTCAACGACGCTAGCAGTTAATATTTGCATAACTGAAGCTAATAAATCAGGATTTTGGTTGTTATTAAGAATTTCGTTAACCTGTAATCTTAAAGTTTGGTAACTAAAACTCACTATAGACTCTCCATTTCAATAACAAATATAGACATAATCTAACTATAGACCGTGTCCACTAAAACGTCGGGACTTCATTGTCCGTTTAATTGCCTTGTTCTATTTTTATATGAAAGAGCTAACGACCACAGAGTTTCCATCACATTCTGCATCACTTAAATCAGTATTATAGCTCTTAGGATAACCAAAACTGCCATCAAAACTGGGCGTTCCCTTTATATCTCCAACATTTTCAACCATATTTTCAAACATTTGCCTAATAGTTGAGTAATGGGTATTTTCAACGTCTTGAAATTGATCAAATTCAAGAACATAGATCGATAAGATAGAACCATTCACTACCGTGATTTCAACAGGAGGAAATGGATTGGCTGATGGGCAGTCATTCATTGATGAAAAGTACGTAAAAGTATAAGACTCAATGCCTGAAGCTAGCCAAATACTTCTATTTTTTTTAATCAGATTAATCGTAGTTTGAAGCTCTTTTTCTGATGAATCATCATCGCATCCCTGAATAATAAATAAACATTAGAAAATTAAAAACTTTGAATTCATACTCTATCCTTGTTGGAAAACATATCACCCTAGTTAATGGGCTTTTTATAGTTTGCTAAAACCTGAACCGAAGTAGAACCGAGCAAACTTCAGAGTCCCACTTGAATTGCTTATTTTGTTTACTCACTTGAGCGCTTCATGGCTAACTGCCAACCACACAAACATGCAACCAACATACTTAATGCACTTAAAGCTGAGACAAAATCTTGTTTAGTGACAGAAACGATACAGTAAATAATGGAGCTCACGCCAAAAAAGATACAACCAAGTTTTAACCCATTATCACTTAATAGACCACCATTCTTTCTTGGTTTATTAAATACCAATCTAAAGCCAAGTTTACCAAAGCCAAACGAACAAAGAGCTAATAAAGTTACGACTAATATTGAGCTGTATCCCCAAATTTTTTTTGAAAGAATAAAAACCGTAAGAGCAGTAAAACATAGGGATATAAGGAAAAGAACTATGCCTACAAAGATTTCCAGACCGCGACCAGATGACTTCTCGTAAAAGTCCATATTACACCTAAAACATAACGCCCACGTTAAGGGGCTTTTAATAGTTTACTTAAATTGTGAAGCGAAGCGAAACCGAGCAAACTGTAGTAGCTCCGCTTTAAACGATTGTTATACTTACATTTTCAACCATTACTCATTAACAACTAACTTGTGCTGTCCAGGAATCAAACTGCTAAGTACAAGAACAGTAAACACTACTAAAAGAAATAATAAAGGGCTATAGAGAATTGAACTTTCCTTTATTGGATAAAAGAAAGCAGTTGCTGCACCTGAAATTCCTGCGACATAGCCATGCCTAGCAGTGAATTCATGTGTAGAGCCACAACTCACGCAACGGTACTTAGTCCATTTAAAAGCAGTTAAAAACCAACTAAGCGATATCTTTTGGGAACAACTTTTACATTGGGGAAACATGACAAAGATTCCTTTCTTTATTTGTAAACATAACGAATGATATGGACTCCCCACTCGGCATCTATCGCTAGCGAATGTGCCATAGTGAAGTTGATAAGAAGCTTCAAATGAGGAGAGTCCATATGTCTTTAATTAAAGCCGCTGGCATTG
>MAAB01028971.1_pt1 | contig 55263 bp, 44 predicted proteins | sample 1115991 | NCBI WGS metagenome assembly MAAB01 (sample SAMN04961124, study PRJNA320927) | seawater metagenome | isolation source: sample BD02T18 sea water enriched with oil for 18 days | place: USA:Gulf of Mexico | collected 2013-07-27 | reverse complement strand
GCAAGAAGCTGTGCAGCATTATCATCAGTACCTTTCTCACCTAGTTTGTTTTTCCAGTATTGGTACTCAACACCAACGAATAAGCGCTGTGCTTTTTGACCTAATACTTCACCTAAATCTAAGCGAATTTGTGGTTGAAATAGAATCCATGATTCCAGCTCTGTGGTGCCAAAGTTATTCACTTGAGTACGGCCGTCAATGTATTCTAAATGACCTTCAATGCTCCAGCTTGTTGACCCAATTTTAAAGGGATATGCCCAAGCAAAATCAATCATAAAACTAGAGTCTTCATCAACGACGGTAAATACAGGAGAATCTGCACTGCCGCCACCTTGATGGATATAACCAGTAACATCAATTTGTGCAAAGGCAAAACCGGGTAAATCTAAGGCGAATCTAACACCAGGTAATACCCAAGCGCTGTCTACTTCTGGGGCGAAGTTAAAACCAGCAACAACACCAATATCTTTTACTGGGCCAAAGCTAAGATCATTACCGCTAATTGCGCTTAAGCTAAAGTTTGAATACCACTCGCCGTAAAGCTCGCTTGAATCGGCTACCGGGAAGTTAGCATCGTTATTCACCGAATAACGAGAATAATCCATAAAGAAGAAGTTATCGCCGTATTCCCAGCCACCAGCATGTTGGAAGGTGATGATGGTAGTGTCAGCGGTGCCGCCGGTACCTACTCGTTCTAATTCACCTAGTGCTTGTAATTGTACTTCGGTATTTCCCCAGATCTCTGCTGAAACCATTGGCGCATTTAACGCAGCGGTTAATGCAAGGGCGGTAAGTGGTGCTGAAATTTTCATATTGTCTCTCTTAATGTAATTTTAGTTATGATTTTAATTTTAATTTTAATTTTTTTCAATATATCGATGTTTCATTATTTTTCGTAACTTGACACATGTGTCAGGTTGCGATTTACTACGATACATCAGGTTGTTTTATAAACACAACTAAAAATTAAAACTTAAATAGAAGGTAAAGCAATTATGACATTTAAATCATTCAACCCACCACAAAGAATTTTAATGGGCCCTGGTCCTTCAGATGTAAGCGCACGAGTATTGTCTGCATTGGCTAGGCCAACGATTGGTCACCTTGATCCGTTATTTATCAATATGATGGATGAAGTAAAAACGCTACTTCAATACGCGTTCCAAACTAAAAATGAATTCACTATCGCTTTATCAGCACCGGGTTCAGCAGGGATGGAAGCATGTTTTGTGAATTTAGTTGAAGCGGGCGACAAAGTAATTGTTTGTCGTAATGGTGTTTTTGGTGACCGTATGATTCAAAACGTGAACAGAATCGGTGCAGAGGCCGTAGTTGTTGACTCTCCTTGGGGACGTGCGGTTGAAACGCATAAGGTAAAAGCCGCGTTACATGACCACCCAGATGCTAAATTCTTAGCATTCGTTCATGCAGAAACCTCAACGGGTGCGCTTTCAGATGCTAAAGCCCTCTGCAAAATGGCTCAAGAGCATGATTGTTTGACGATTGTTGATGCAGTGACATCATTAGGAGGCGTAGAGCTGAAAGTGGATGAATGGGGCATAGACGCTATCTATTCGGGTACCCAAAAATGTATGTCTTGTGTACCAGGCATATCGCCTCTTTCCTTTAGCCCTAAGGCTGTAGCAGTCGTACAGAATCGTAAAACTCAAATACAAAGTTGGTTCTTAGACCAAACCTTAGTGATGGGCTATTGGTCTGGTGAAGGTAAGCGTAGTTACCACCATACCGCCCCAGTAAACTCTTTATATGCCTTACATGAAGCCTTGGTAATGCTGCATGATGAAGGCCTAGAAAATAGCTGGGCACGCCATAAAACACAGCACGAAGTATTAGCTAAGGGACTGAAAGAATTAGGCATTGAGTTTATTGTGCCTGAAGAAGAACGTTTACCTCAGTTAAACGCTATCTACATTCCTGATGGTGCTGATGACGCTAAAATACGAGATTACCTATTAGAGCACTACAATCTTGAAATAGGGGCTGGTTTAGGTGCTTTTGCTGGTAAAGCATGGCGTATAGGTCTTATGGGACATGCGGCTAAAAGTGAGAATGTTGCCTTATGTTTAACCGCTTTAAAAGACGCGTTACACCAATAAAAGCTTAGAAAAAAGTTTTAGTAATGAAAAAAGGCCATCTTTCGATGGTCTTTTTTTTCACATAGTGAAAGCCAAAATGCTTTTTTGTGAAAATTTACGCGTTAAGCTTCCACTATGTGAAACATAAAGGGCTTTTTTAGGTGTTGAATAGGATGTTTTTATAGGAAGAAATGCTCGATTTATGCCTTTTCTACGGGGTGAAATACTAATTGGCTGTCATCGCACCTTAGTTACGAACATCCTAATCACTATTTTGAGGGGGAATTGATCGGAACCCACGGCAACGGTGCCATTAATCGTACGCCGTTTAGATTCATAAAAGTTAAGATTTAGGTGAGTTTACTTTACTATAAAGCCACTTAATTATGTCTCGAGAAGTTATAACTCCGACAGGCTGATTATTGCTATTGATTACGGGAAGACAGGACATACCGGTATCATGAAAGGTCTTAATCGCTTCACTAAAAGGGCTGAATTGTTTAATGGCGACTAATTTTTTCGAGACAATTTGATGAACGCGTTTGTTTAACATCGCCAAATCTTTCTCATTAGCGGTGGGTAATTCTATATTTGAATTGGTTGCTTTTAAATAATCTCTTTCGGAAATAACAGCTACCAGTTGATTTTTGCTGTCTGTAACCATTAAATGGTGAAATTTATGCTTAATAAATAGTTCTCTAACAACAGATAATCTGTCATCTAAATCTATACAAGTGATCTTTTCACTCATTATCTCTTCAATTTTCATAGGTTAGTTTCTATTATTTATTCTCAAGGTATAGGGACTGTTGAACTTTCGATAGTACTTTTACAGCCGTTCGTTTGATATCTAAAACCTTAACAAAGTTGTCAGTGTAGACGAAGTACTATTTAAAATTTGTAGGATAAACCCAGCTATGTCACTTAAGATAAACCACAGCCTTTTAGGATAATTGAAGTCAGTGACTGAACTACATCATCAAAATCATCATCGTCCATTGCCTCTTTACCAAAACCAGCCAATACCTGCACATTAAAATCAGCATAGTGCTGTGTGGAACTCCAAATAAGAAATAACAAGTGATGTGGATTGATTGCATCTATTTGACCTTGTTTAATCCAGGTTTCAATGATGATAATTTTTTCATCTAACCATTGCTTAAATTCGGTATGTAAATAGTCTTTAAGAATAGGCGCGCCATGAATTACTTCACTGGCAAATATTTTTGAACCATCGGGGTCATGCTTGGCATGCATGATTTTTTCATGAATATAAGCAGTAAGAATTGTTTTAGGATCATCATCAATACTTAGGGTATCGAAACTAGTATTCCAGCTGACAATTATTTCAGTGAGTAATTGCTGATAAAGATCAGTTTTGTCATCGAAATAATAATGAATATTTGCTCGAGGTATATTTGCACGTTCAGCAATGCGCTTAATTGATGCGCCTTTAAAACCATGTGTAACAAACTCTGTTTTGGCCGCCGTTAAAATAAGCGCAACATTCCTTTGGCGAACTTGCCCTACAGATTCTTTTTTTACCGACACAAATACCTCATAACTTCATTGATGATGCAGGAAATAATTTTATAACAAATGTTATCTGGCAGCTATAGTATTCATAACAAATACTTTGACTTAATCGCGCTATTAGTTGATTGAGGCTATTTAAGATTTTTACCAACTTATAAATGAAAAGCCACATTACCTGCGTTGCAAATAATATGGCTATTAATGTAGTTTTAACTACAAATTGTGGTGAAGCTGCTTTAAATCAGACGATTATACCGCTTTAACTTCCTGCCGCCTTTGATGTAATAACGGTTCGGTATAACCACTTGGTTGCTCTTTGCCTTGGAAAATAAGATCCGTGGCGGCTTTAAAAGCAATACTTTCACCAAAATCTGTTCCGATAGCAAGGTAACTGCTATCGGCAGCATTTTGTTGATCGACAACTTCAGCCATGCGCTGTAGTGATTCAAGTACTTGGCGTTCATTGATCACACCATGATGAAGCCAGTTGCAAACATGCTGACTTGATATTCGTAATGTTGCTCTATCTTCCATGCGGGCTATATTGTCGATATCAGGTACTTTTGAGCAACCAATGCCTTGATTTACCCAGCGAACCACATAACCCAATAAACCTTGAATGTTGTTGTCTAATTCTTTTTGAATTGCCGCTGTTGATAATTCAGTTTGATTTTTCAGTAAAGGGATAGTCAATAACTCGCTTAAGTCATCAATGGTTCCCGGTAAAGAAAACTCGGCTTGCATGGCACTTTGAATCTCTTGAACATTGACTTTGTGGTAATGCATTACGTGTAACGTAGCGGCAGTAGGCGAGGGAACCCAAGCACAATTTGCCCCCGATTTTGGATGGGCTATTTTGCTTTTAACCATTTCCGACATTTGATCCGGTATTGCCCACATGCCTTTACCAATTTGCGCTTTACCTTGCAGGCCTGCTTGCAAACCAATTCTGACATTTCTATTTTCATAGGCTGTTATCCAGGGTTCATCTTTCATCAAGGCTTTTTGAGCCATAGCGCCCGCATGCATACTGGTATGAATTTCATCACCGGTGCGGTCTAAAAATCCAGTATTAATAAACGCAAGGCGTGTTTGTGCGGCGCGAATACACTCCTTTAGATTGGCAGAAGTGCGACGTTCTTCATCCATGATACCCATTTTTATAGTGTTTTGGGCTAAACCCAAATGACGTTCAATGGCACTAAATAAATCATGACTAAAGGCGACTTCTTCAGGGCCATGCATTTTAGGTTTTACAATGTAAATGCTACCTTGTTTAGAGTTCTTAAATTTCGAGGTGCCCTTTAAATCGTGTAGTGAAATTAAACTGGTGATTAGACCATCAACAATGCCCTCAGGTACTTTTTCATCCTTTGCTGTGACAATAGCATTTGTGGTCATTAGGTGACCCACATTACGAATGAATTGCAAGCTTCTACCCGGTAGAGAGATTTCTTTTTGGTCAGGCGATAAATAGTTTCGGTCATGATTTAGGGTACGGGTGATGGTTCTAGTGCCTTTTTGAATAATCTCAGCAAGATCACCTTTCATTAAACCTAACCAGTTACGATAAACCGAGGTTTTGTCCGAGGCATCTACCGCGGCAATAGAGTCTTCACAGTCTTGAATAGTACTTAATGCCGACTCTAACACTACATCTTTAACAGCAGCAGCATCGGTTTTGCCAACAACATTGTCTTTATCTATTTGGATTTCAATGTGCAAACCATTATGACGGCAAAGTAGCGTAGAGGGATCACCGGTTGAGCCGTTGTAGCCAACAAACTGTTGTGCATCTTTTAACTGCACTTGTTCACCGGTAAAAAGCGTCACAGTAAAGGTTTTTTTGACGATATGGTACTTCACCGCATCAATATGACTACCACGGGTTAACGGTAAAGTTTCGTCTAAAAATCTGCGCGCATACGCTTGCACTCTGCGTCCGCGAACAGGATTAAAATCTTTGGTCTGTTTCGCGCCATTATCGTCACCAATAACATCAGTACCATATAAAGCGTCATACAAACTACCCCATCGTGCATTCGCGGCATTAAGGGAAAATCGTGCATTCATCAAGGGTACTACCAGTTGAGGGCCCGCGATAAGGGCAACCTCATCATCAACCTTTTGAGTAGAGATAGTAAAGTCTGCTTTCTCTGTGACCAAATAGCCTATTTCCTTTAAAAACAACTCATAGCGCTGTTGGTTAAAAGGCTGGTTGGCGGGATCAGTATGCCAAACATCAATATGCGCTTGTAAACTAGCTCTTGTCGCTAATAGCTGTTGATTACGCGGAGTAAACTCAGCTAACACTTCAGCAACAGAATCCCAGAAATCATCGGCATGAATATTAAGACCAGGCAATACTTCATGATTGACTAAATTATATAAACAGCCTGCAACCTTATAACCGTGCTTGATTGTTTTTTGCTTCATTTTTTATCCTTGGTCTTTATTTTTGCTTAACCATAGTGACAGTGTTAGGCGTTCTTCTTCTGTCATTTGGGTTTTGTTCATAAACGGCATGTCTTTGGAGTTGACTACACGGGCTTCAATTCTGGGTGCCCATTGTTTGATAGAAGCCATGTCTGAAAAAATAACGCCACCTTGAGGTGATGTAAATACATCATCAGTTGGTGCTTCTGAATGACAGGCACTACAACGGGTTTCAATAATATGTTGTACTTGCGCATTAGTAACACCTTGCTGTTTTTGTTCAGCGGAGAGTTCAACCGTCTTTGGAGCAATAGCGTAGGCAAGCACAATAGTGGCGAGAATTGAGCTCACTAGTACCATAGGTTTTTGTTTACCAAAATGACGTAAAACAAAATACTGACGCACGGCTGCAGTGATTAATATGATGGCCATCAACACTAACCAATTTGCACTATGGTTATAGGTAATTGGGTAATGATTTGAAATCATAATAAACAACACGGGTAAGGTGATATAGGTGTTGTGCGTTGAGCGTAATTTGGCGTTAAGGCCATATTTAGAGTCAGGTGTAGCACCTTCTTCTACTGCTTTTACTAAGGCACGCTGTGATGGCATGATGCCGAAAAACACATTACCAGCCATGATGGTACCTAAAATAGCTCCCATATGCATGTAAGCACCACGGGCGCTAAATACTTGGGTTAAGCCGTAAGACAGAGCAGTTGCAATAATAAATAAAATAAGGGCCAATACTAAGCCATGGTCTTTAAGTTTAGTACGTACTAATAACTCATAACTACCGACACCAATAACAATTGAGCCTAGTCCTAAGCCAATAGCTTGCCATTGGGTTAACTCTTTTACGCGAGGGTCAATTAGATAAGACTCAGCGCCAACATAGAACATAAGCGAGAGTAGTAAGAAACCTGTGATCCAAGTGGTATAAGCTTCCCACTTAAACCAATGTAATGTGGTTGGCATTTTAGGTGGCGCTAATTTATATTTTGCTACTTCATAAAAACCACCACCATGAATGGCCCAAAGGTCACCAGAAATGCCTTTATCAGCTTTTTCTTCGGGTGGCTTTTCAAGATGGTTATCTAACCAAACAAAATAAAATGATGCACCGATCCAAGCGATACCAACGATAAGATGTGCGAAGCGAATGATTAAATTTAACCACTCAGTAATATACGGGTCCATAGTCTTTCCTTTTGTACGCCTACCTTGGGTAAACGTTTTATAATTTTATGTTTTTATGACTAGTTAATTAAATTTTTACTTAACTCATGCTTTATTAAATACAGTTTTTATAAAGCATAGTTTGTAAGTGATATTGCCTTAGCCCCGCGCTAGGCAACCGCCTGTTAGATGTAGTACTGGTATTTTTATTAACTTCTTAACTTTTAGCCAGTGAAGCGTTTTAATCTAGCATTAGTGAATTAGTTGATGACTGAAGTTTGTGAGTACAAAGAAGAAGCACGGAATTTATAACTATAAATGAGTACTTCTGATGCCGTATTCACAGATTTCAGGTATTAAATAATTTGTTAATTAAACTTTCTCACCCATTATATGGGTAGCTTTAACGTGTCTATCGTCACCTAGCATGCTCAACACGAACAATTTTTCGGTTAAGGTTTTACAGCGTTTGATGCGTACATCCATTAAAGGGGTTGCTTGATAATCAAGCACGATAAAGTCAGCTTCAGCGCCTTGGGCAAAGTTACCAATCGTCCCTTCTAAATCTAAGGCAATAGCGCCACCTAAGGTTGCTAAATATAATGATTTGTATGGGCTTAATTTATCACCACGTAATTGCTGGGTTTTATAACCTTCGTTGAGAGTGGTCAACATAGAGAAACTACTGCCAGCGCCAATGTCAGTGCCTAACCCCACATTCACATCAAAGGCTTCCGCTTGTTTTAAGTTAAAACAACCGCTACCTAAAAATAAGTTTGAGGTCGGGCAAAAGGCAATGGCTGAATTGGTATCACTTAAGCGCTGGCATTCATGATCGTGCAAATGTACACCGTGAGCAAAAACACTACGGCGGCCTAATAAACTGCTTTTATCGTACACATCAAGATAACCGTTACTGTCTGGGAATAATTCACTAACCCAAGCAATTTCATCTTTGTTTTCAGATAAATGGGTATGTAAATAAACACTAGGATATTCTTTTAATAACTCACCGGCTTTATTAAGTTGTTCCGTTGAACAGGTAGGGGCAAAACGTGGCGTTACCGCATATTGTAATCTGTCGGTGTTATGCCATTTTTCAATGAGCGCTTTGCTGTCGGTATAGCCTGATTCAACAGTATCTGATAAATCATCAGGACAGTTTTGATTCATCAGTACTTTACCGCAAATCATGCGTAACTTTTTCTGTTGAGCGACGGTAAAAAAGGCTTCAACAGATTCTTTATGTACTGTGCCAAATACTAATGCTGTGGTGGTACCGGCATCTAATAATTGGCTTAAGAAAAATTCAGCAACACGTTTACCGTGTTCAATATCAGCAAATTGCTTTTCTTCAGGGAAGGTGTAGTTTTCTAACCACTCGAGTAATTGTTCGCCGTAAGAGGCGACCATTTCGGATTGTGCATAATGTACATGAGTATCAATAAACCCAGGCATGATTAGGCCATTGTCATATTGAGTAACGACAACGTCGGCGGGTAACGTTTTCAGTAAATCCTTGGCGTTAGCTAAGGTTTCAACTAAGCCATTGTTGATGACTAATAGTCCATCTTCAAAGTACTGATAACTCTCTTCTTCTGATACTTTGGCGGGATCCGCTAAAAAGTGCAGTACTTCGCCACGATATGCTTTGCGGCCGGTACTTGTAGCTTTACTTATTGCTTCACTCGTTGAAGAAGTGTTTGCAGTGTTGTTCGACATATTTCTTAACCTATTACTTATTGAATTTTACTATTACTGGGTGTTGTACTGTTTTTCACGGCTTAATACCGCGCTATCTATTTACTATTTCACTCATGAAGTCTTCACCGCTTTATTGCTTAGCCGCTAATGTGATCACAAGCGAACCGTCGAGCTTTTCAACATCACAGTTATCACCTTCTCCGCCGCGATCGACCACGAGAAAGTCACTCACTTCATTAAGCGCTAAACAAAAGTGATGCCAAGTACCTTTATTATAGTTAACGCCTTGTTCACCGCTGGCTAAAAAAACTTCGATTTTTGTGGTATCAAGCTCGCCTGCTGGCGCAACTACAATCACATAAGGTTGTTTACCCATTGGGATAAATGCTTGGCTACCTAATGGATGGCGTTCCATCATTTCGATCGGTAAAGGAAAAGCCAGTGGGGTAGAACGAAAAATATTAAGCAAGGTTTTACCCTGTTGCTCAGCAACATCAACGTTGGCAAGATTGTGATAACGCATAGTGTGGCCATCATTAATGGCGAAATGTTCAGCACTTTCGGACACTGAAATAACATCCCCATAAGCGGAGAAATTCTCTGCCGTTAGCTTTTTGGGTACAACATTAATGATTTTACTGCTCATCTTAATCTCTCGGTTAATTGTGATACCAATCGGACTAATTAATCCGTTTGGTATTTATATTCTTCTACTGGCTTGAAACTGTTTTTCTAATTATTGCAGGCTCATAACTCAAAGCCGATTATTGATACTTTTCGATTAACTACCACGGTATGTTGAATAACCATAAGCGGTTAACAGCAATGGAATATGGTAATGCGTACCGCTGGCGTCAATTTCAAAAACAATATCAACGTAGGGGTAAAACCCTGCTTCGTTGTTCGCTTTAAAATAAACAGCTGTGGCAAAATGCATACGGTAAACACCCGCTGATAATTTTTCATCCGCAGCTAATAAACCGGGTAAACGACCGTCAGCATTAGTAACGCCGCCGTTTATCTCATTCCAGCCTTCGCCGTCTTGAGCAAACAAAGTAATAGGTACGTTTTGTGCTGGTAAACCACGGGTAGTATCAAGTATGTGGGTAGTAATTTGACTCATTGTCATTCCTTAAAAGATAGCCTTAAATTTATCTTAACTGGTTCAGGGGACTAGCCTTCAGCTAATGCTTTATCAATACGCAGTTGAAAAATTTTACGTTGTTCTTCAGCAGCATTAACGAGCTCTTGCGTTTTGTTATTTGGTAGACGTGCTTGTAATAAATCAGACATTTGTTTAGCACTTTTACCGGTTGCACACACGATAAAGATAAAGCCGAATTTTTCCTCATAGTCGCTATTACCTTGAGAAAGCACTTCAAGTACATCGTCGTTGGCTTCTTTAACTAGACCTTGCTCGTTACCTGCCAATTCTTTGGTATTTGCATACTTAGCACGCAAACTACTTACATCACCAATTTTCGGGTGACCTTCAAATGCTTCAAAATAATCTTGTTCAGATAAACCTTGCCACGCATTATTAGCGGCTTTTTTTATTGCTAGCGCGGAAGAAAATGGACGCGCTTCAACCATTTTTTTTACCCAAGTACTTGAGGTACAACATTGCATAAATGTGTGGTTAGCTTCTGCTGCTGGTAGTTGGTTTAAATTTTCTAATATCATTTTCATATCCTTCACTATTAAGTAACGGTATTTTAATTAAATACCACCACTAAGCGCGTTAACTAACCTTGGCGGTTACCAAAAACACGCATACGAGAAATACCACCATCTGGGAAGATGCTTAAACGTACATGAGTAAAAGGTTGATCTTTTTCAGTGATGATTTCTTTAGTGAATAAATGTTCACGATGCGCATATAATTTAGTACTTGGAATAATTGGAGTCCAAGTTACGCTTACTGCGCCATCAGCAAAATCATCGCTATCGCTAATACAGCCTTCAAGTTTGAAGGTATCAGGGAAGTTACCCTTAAAGTGACAAGTATCTATGATGACTTTATTAACACTACCGGTAGCGGCAAGTTTTACAATTGACCAATCTGGACCTGGATCACGACGACGCTTAGTTTCCCAACCGTCACCCATGTTCACACCACGACCAGGCATAATGAGGTTGTTTTTATCACTGAAAAACATATCGCTTACTAACAACGCTTTAGCGCCATTTTTAATTGAAGCTAAGTCAATGAGTTCACCGTCAACAAAATCATTCCAGTTAACTGCGGCTTCACCGTAAACACGGAAACGCGCAATACCACCATCAGGGAACATGGTTAAACGTACGTGAGTAAAAGCAGTATTATTTGCCTTTTTTTCAGAGTCGAGGACAAAAAGATTTTGGCTATGCGCTTTAACGTCAGTTGCTGAAAAAATTGTCTGCCAAACGGTATCTTTGTTTGGTTGAACTTCACTTACACAAGCTTCAACAGATACTTTTTCTGGCGCGTTACCACGGAAGTAGTTGGTGTCGATATCAAAGGCGCGGATAACACCACTGATACCTAAACGGATAATACACCAATCTGAATCACGACCATTATTACGACCATAACTTCTGCGTGATTCCCAACCGTCCATCCATTTACCACGTTCAGTAAATTTCTCTTCGATAAAAATACCACGACCTACTTTTAATAAGTTTTCCATTTCTGCGAAGAAATCATCACTACATGAAAGTGTTTCGCCACCTACTTTTTCACTGGCTAAATCTACATAATGAGTTTTTAATTTTTGCTCTAATATCGCTTCTTCTGCCGACAATTTGTTTTGTGCTAACCAATCTTCAATCATTTTTTTTCTCCAGTTACTGCATTGTCAGGCAAGCCTTTGTCGACTCTGATACATTGCGTGAATGTTAATTTTCTTCTTTTTCGAGTAAGTATTTTTTATTAATTTTTTCTATAATATTAAGTGTTAAGTATTTTTTAAAAGCCTTATAACTGACCTTTAAGTAACGGTCGACCTATAGGTGAATTAATGAATTCATCTTGCTGATAAACATGAAAACCACGGACAAAGGTATGGTTTACTTGACCAAATACCTTACGACCCGCATAGGGGGTAATGTTGTGTTTGTGTTTGATCATTTCGGTGGTAATGGTGTACTCAATCGTTGGATCAAACACACAAAAATCTGCATGATTGCCTACTTTAATGGCACCTTTAACACTGTCTAAGCCAGCAAATTTAGCTGTTTCTTGTGACATCAATCGCGCTAGATCTACCAAGGAAAAACCACGGTCTTTGGCTTCAGTCCAAATTAAAGACAGACCAAATTGCAGTGCTGAAATGCCACCCCATGCTTTTTCAATATCACCGGTATCAATATGTTTTAGTTCAGGTGTACAAGGAGAGTGATCAGAAACGATAAAGTCTAAGCGACCATCGGTAACGGCTTGCCATAAGTGCTCACGGTTTTTGTTTTCACGAATTGGCGGACAACATTTGAATAACGTTTTGCCATCAGGAATGTTTTCAGAAGCAATGGTTAAATAATGCGGACAGGTTTCCGCAGTAAAACGTAAACCGTCTGCTTTTGCTTGCGCAATAGTGCTTAACGCTTCATCAGAAGATAAATGCACGATATGAACTTTACAGTTATCACCAGCTTCTTTTGATTCACGGGCCATATCTACCATTAGAGAAATAGCGTTATTTTCCCAACTTTTTGGCCGTGATTCTAAGAAAGAGTCGTATTCTTTAGTGATTTTAACGTCATCAAAATGACCACAGTCAAGCTCTGCGTGAATCAAATAAGGCACATCATGTTTAGCTAAAATAGGCATAGCAGCGCGCATATCTTTTGCTTCAACAGGTGGAAACTCTTCGATACCTGAATCAATTAAAAACGATTTTACCCCTAAAACACCTGCGTTTAGTAAATCATCAAGTTCATCAATATTATCGGGGATAACACCACCCCAAAAACCACAATCTACCCAAAGTTTGTCGTCAACAGAGTCGAGTTTTTCTTGAAAAGCGGCTTTCGTTGTCGTAACTGGGATACAGTTTAATGGCATATCTACTAAGGCGGTGATACCACCTGCAGCAGCTGCTTGAGTTGCAGTATTAAAACCTTCCCACTCAGTACGACCAGGTTCATTAATATGAACGTGAGAGTCGACCAAACCAGGCATGATCACTTGTTCACCAAAGTCTTTAACTTCGCAGTTTAATGCTTGGCCGTAAGGGTGAATAGCATGAATCAGCTGGTCTTTTATTTCGACGCAGGCAGCGATCATTTCGCTCTGCTCACCAGCATGGACAATAACTTTTTTACTTTGCAGGGCAAAATGAGACACCTTGCTTCTCCTTTAAATTTGATAAACGTGAACGTTTTGAATACTTAGACCAATGGTATTATTTATATGGGTACACAAACGGGCTAACTGACTTCTTCAGTCATTAAGCTTTTTAATTCGTGCCAAGCGATACCTTGTTTAGTGCTTTGTGGTTTGGCATCTTTTTGCTTATTGGCACCGGGATTAGCTAAGGCTTGTGACGCTAACTCTTTCTGATACAGTTGAATAATTTCACCAGCGACTGACACCGCTACTTCCATCGGTAACTTACCTTGTACTTGCGGTAAACCGATTGGACAGTTCATCTTTTCTACTAAGCTTTTAGCAATATCACGGTGTTGAAATCGTTGTTGAAAACGACGCCATTTGGTATCAGAGGCAATCAAACCTAAATAAGCAAAGTCAGCGCGTTTTAAAATATTGTGGCTGATCTCAAAATCCAGTTGATGGTTATGCGTCATGACAATGTAATAACTATTCGCTGGCATGAGAGCAACTTCTTCGGCCGGATTATCACTGACGAGTGTGGTGACATTATGATAATTGCCCGCGTCATCGGGGAATTGCTCCGCACGGCTATCAACCCAAGTAATGCTGCACGGTAAGCCAGCAAGAATAGGCATTAGTGCTTTACCCACATGACCTGCGCCAAACAGCATGATATTGACACCACTGGCGCTAAAACTTTCAAACAATACGCTAGCATTACCACCACAACATTGACCAAGTTGTGCACCTAACTGAAAATGTTCTAGCTGTTGGCAATCATCACCAGCCATTAACAGCTGGTGTGCATGTTTAATCACTTTATGTTCAAGATGTCCGCCACCTATGGTGTCAAAAAGATCATCATGGGTTATCACCATTTTGGTGCCACTATTACGCGGTGTTGAACCTGTTACCCCAACAATTGTCGCGATAACATAGGCTTTGCCTTGTTTGTTCAATTGGTGTGCTGCACCGGTCCAATTCATTTTCATGATGATATTCCTATTACTGTGCGTATTAAGGGGCGAATTACTTCGCCGAGCCTGCTTGTGCTTGAATTGCTTTGGCAGCTTCAACAGCAAACAACACCCGTTCTGGTGTCGCTGGTGTATCTAGTGCAGGACTAGTTTTGTAATCATTAACACTGGCAACAGCATCTTTCAGTGCTGCCCAAACTGACATACCTAACATAAATGGTGGCTCACCAACTGCTTTTGAATTGTAGATAGTGTGCTCACGGTTTGGTGCATCGGGCACTAAAGCAACACGGAAATCTTTAGGTGCATCGTTAATTGCCGGGATTTTGTAGGTCGCTGGATTGTTTGAAAGTAAACGACCTTGTTCATTCCATACTAATTCTTCAGTAGTTAACCAACCCATACCTTGAACAAAAGCTCCTTCAATTTGACCAATATCAATTGCTGGGTTAATTGAGTGACCAACATCTTGTAAAATATCCGTACGTAAGGTTTTGTATTCACCCGTTAAGGTATCAATGATAACTTCTGATACAGCGGCACCCGTTGCATAGTAGAAGAACGGACGACCTTTACCGGTTGCACGGTCAAAATGGATTTTAGGTGTTTTATAAAAACCAGTAGAAGATAAAGATACTCGGCCCATGTAAGCTATTTGTGAGAACTCAGCGAAAGAGAACGTTTGCTCACCGACAATGACATTGTTGTTTTCAAATTGAACTTGTCCTGCTTCAACGCCATATTTCTCACAAGCAAAGTCAATGAGACGTTGTTTGATGGTTTTAGCCGCCGCTTCTGCCGCTTTACCATTTAAGTCAGTACCTGAAGAGGCTGCTGTTGGTGATGAGTTTGGCACCTTATCGGTACGTGCAGATGAAATAGCAATAGTATCAACATCAACTTTGAATTCTTCAGCAACAATTTGCGCTACTTTAATATTCAAACCTTGACCCATTTCACTACCACCGTGGCTTAAGTGAATTGTGCCATCAGTGTAAACGTGAACAAGGGCACCGGCTTGGTTCAAATGCTGAACCGTGAATGAAATACCAAATTTAACTGGCGTTAATGAGATACCTTTTTTCAAGATACTGCTATTAGCGTTATATTCAGTGATCGCTTTACGACGGGCTTGGTAATCAGAACTTTCTTCTAATGACTCAATGATCTCGCTTAAGTTATTATGCTCAACTTCTTGATGATAGTGCGTTACGTTACGATCATCTTTACCATATAAGTTAATTTTACGAATTTCTAATGGATCTTTACCCAGATGACGAGCAATTTCATCCATCACCATTTCAATGGTCATCATGCCTTGAGGACCACCAAAACCACGATAAGCGGTATGCGAAACGGTGTTTAGTTTGCAGCGATTACCGGTAATGGTTGCTTGATCTAAGTAATAAGCATTGTCTGAATGGAACATCGCTCTATCAACAATGGCATCGGATAAATCTGGTGAGTAACCACAGTTACCATTAACTTCGATGTTAATACCTTTGATTTGACCATCTTTGTCAAAACCTACGGTGTAGTTATTTTCAAAAGGGTGACGTTTACCTGTCATCACCATATCGTCCAACCGTGCTAACTTAAACTTAACTGGGCGTTTAGTTACATTTGCCAATAAGGCTGCGATACATGCCCAAGGTGCTGCTTGTGTTTCTTTACCACCGAAACCACCACCCATGCGGCGCATATCAACTAATACTTTGTTTAGTGGTATGTCTAAAACTTCAGCCACTAACTTTTGTACTTCACTTGGATGTTGGGAAGAGGTGAAGATATTCATACCGCCATCTTCGGTCGGCTCAGCAGTTGATACTTGCCCTTCAAGATACATATGTTCTTGACCACCAACTTTGATTTCACCCGATAATTGATGTTCTGCAGCTGCAATAGCCGATTCAGAATCACCACGTTTCATGGTAAATGGTGGACGAACAAAGTTTTGTTTCGCTAACGCGTCTTTTACCGTAAGCACGGCCTCAAGCTCTTGATACTCAATTTTTGCTAATTTAGCCGCTTTACGAGCAAGATCAAAACTTGTTGCCGCTACAGCAAAGAGAGGCTGACCAATAAATTCAACCTTACCAATGGCTAGTACTGGGTCACCGGGAAATACTGGGCCGATATCGGTATGGCCAGGTACATCTTCAACAGTAATTACTGCGACTACACCTTCCGAGGCTTTAACGGCTGATAAGTCCATTGAAATGATGTTAGCGTGGGCAACTGTACTTTGACCTACGGCAGCATGTAACTCACCACGAAGTGATGGACGGTCATCAACATAAATCGCTTCACCCGCGACGTGTTTGTCGGCACTGTCATGTTTTTTCGAACGACCTACGCCACCTAAGCCAACATTTTTTTGTCCGTTAACAACACTTTTGTCCGTGTTCGTTTTTACCTTTTGGGTATCGGCTTTTTTTACATCAAACTTTTCTACATTAATAAGGCTACGCATAATTTACCACTCGTGTTTCAATAACTTCTCTTGCATTGGCGCTTTGCAGTTCTAAATAACATTTTTCAATCAGATTTTGAGCTACGGTCATACGGTACTTATCAGAAGCACGAACATCTGACATAGGTTGGAAATTAGTCGTTAACGCTGCTTTTGCTTGCGCTACTAATTCTTTAGATAAGCCATTGCCTAGCAGTACAGCTTCAGCAGCTGGAGCACGCTTAGGAATAGCAGCCATGCCACCAAAAGCTAAACGGACATTGGTAATTTTTTGTCCATCTTGCTCGTCTTTTTGCTCGATAAAGAATGCGGCTAATACAGCTGAGATATCGTCGTCTATACGCTTAGAAATTTTGTATAGCTTTAACGTTTGACCCGCGGTAGGTTTAGGGATTTGAATTGATTTAATAAATTCGGATGGCTTAAGTACTGTTTTCTTATAATCAACAAAATAGTCTTCAACTAAGATGGTACGTTCTTGACCTTGTACATGCAGGGTCATGGTTGCACCTAAAGCGATTAACGCAGGTGGCATATCACCAATGGGTGATGCGTTACCAACGTTGCCGCCTAAGGTACCCGTATTACGTACTTGCTTTGAACCAATACGTTCGATCATCTCCCCTAAATCAGGGTAGTAATGGTGCAAGGTGTCAATAAATTCACTGTAAGGTAGTGCAGAGCCAATAATAATCTCAGTCTCTGTTTCTTCGATAGTCGTTAATTCTGCAACATTACCGACATAAACAAGCTTATCAATGGTTGCTAAATTTTGTGTAACAGAGAGGGCTAAATCGGTACCACCAGCCACTAATGTTGATTTAGGCTCATTGGTTAACTCAGTCGCTAACTCGTCGATATTTTTTGGCGCAATATAGTTATGGCCATTACCTGTTAATGCTGGCGTTGGTAATTTTTCTAATTCGCTCAGTGCAGCAACGGTTGCTTGGTAATGCTTAGCAAATGAATCTTCTGCAGCACTCTCGCTAGACGTGATGGCAGCTTCGATAATTGAGCGGTAACCGGTACATCGACATAAATTACCTGCTAATGCTTCTAATACCTCAGCGCGATTTGGTGTGTTATTTTGCTTATGCAAAGCAAAAGAAGACATAACAAATCCAGGGGTACAGAAACCACATTGTGAACCGTGGTTATCAACAATCGTTTGCTGGGCATGATGCAACTGAGCACCTTCTTTCAAGTCTTCAACGGTAATCAATTGTTTGCCGTGTAAGTTACCGACAAAGGTAATGCAGGAGTTAATTGATTTATAAGTAAGTTGACCTGCATTTTCAATATCGAGTTCAGCGAGTACTACAGTACAAGCACCGCAGTCACCTGAAGCACAGCCTTCTTTTGTGCCTGATTTAAATTGCTCTTCACGTAAGTATTGTAAAACAGTCGTATTAGGATCTACGTTTTCAATCTTTACTAGCTCGTTGTTTAACAGGAATTTTATTGTATTTGCTACCATTATTCTTTCCGCTTTAATTTTGATTTTTAGTGTCGAGTTGAATATTCGTATGAATTCACTATAGCAGAATGAGTAGTTGACACAAGTGTCAACTTTGATTTATTTGTTACTTCTGCCGTTGTACAAGGGCACTAAAGTTAACTTAATTCTCTTTAAATAGCGGCAGAAAATGACTCATATTTAGCTATGAACGTGTGATAAAACAGTGCTTTGATAAAGGATCTCAAGAGGAGGATTTCATTATCCAAGGATGTATATATCACTATGCAATATTGATTGAAATTTCACCATGTGAAATTAACATGAGTTGAATAGTGTTTTGTCTGTGCCTTGTATCAGATTAGTTGAATTTAAAAATCTTAGCGGCAGGACTTGTCAGGATCTATTTAACTGGCATTATGTACTCAGTCTTAATGCTATTTATTTTAACAACCAGTCCAATCACTCAAAATAGGCTGAAATCAGCGGAGTTATTAATGTTTCCTCGAAGTAGTCGTCTAGCCTTAATTACCATGATATTGAGTCTGGTGGGTTTAGTCTCTTTCAATGCCATGGCTCATGGCGTAGATGAAAGTACCCGGCTTTTTTTACAAAATAATACCGGAGTTCAATTTTTTCCTTTTATGTACATTGGCGCTAAACATATGGTGACCGGGTACGATCATTTGCTGTTTTTAGCCGGCGTAATATTCTTTTTATACAAGAGCAAAGACATTTTATTGTATGTCAGTATGTTTACCTTGGGGCATAGCTTAACTCTACTCTTTGGTGTGCTGGGCGACGTACAAGTTAATGCTTATACCATTGATGCTATTATCGGTCTGTCTGTTGTTTATAAAGGCTTTGATAACTTAGGTGGCTTTCAGCGTACCTTAGGCTTTAGCCCAAATGCTAAAATGGCAGTACTGATTTTTGGCTTGTTTCATGGCTTTGGTTTAGCGACAAAATTACAAGAATTTCAACTACCCAAAGGGGGCTTATGGGAGAACTTGATTGCTTTTAATATAGGGGTGGAGTTGGGCCAGTTTGCCGCGCTAACCTTTATATTACTGATCATTAGCTTTTGGCGTAAACATCATTCGTTTACACAGTTTTCAACGGCAAGTAATACCTTATTAATGAGTGCTGGTTTTATGCTGATAGGTTTTCAGTTAACCGGCTATTTTACGGCTAGCTGACTTTCAAGGTTATCAAAGCTTCTAGTGAGTAATATTAATAGGTTAGCAAAACACTCATTTACTCAATTCGATATTTAAGAGACATATTTATGCAACATACGTTATCAAATAAGGCCTTACTCAAATCAACGATTATCGCTCTGGTGATTGCGGGCTTAGTACTTATTAGTTTTATATTACCAGCAGAATACAATATAGACCCAACGGGTATTGGCGCTAAACTTGGTTTAACAGCTTTAGCAAATCCAGGGGGGGCTGCGACAATTAGCAGCAAACAAAGTGATGAACTCAACACAGCAAATCAACAAGAAACCGATATTATTGAAGTCATTGTCCCTGCAGGGCGTGGTGTTGAGTATAAATTTGCTATGGCGCAGTTTACGAAAATGGAATATCAATGGCAAACCGATGGCACTGCACTTTTCTTTGATTTACACGGTGAGCCTGAAGGTGATACCACAGGTTATTATGAAAGTTATGCTATTGCGACGTTAACGGAAATGAAAGGTAGTTTTACTACGCCATTTACCGGTATTCATGGCTGGTATTGGAAAAACACATCAGATAAACCAGTAACGGTTAAACTCACTGTGGGTGGTGAATATTCTATTGTTGGATTAAAAAAATAACCCTTCTTGTGTCTTTAAAAACGCTAATTAATTTAAAGCTTAATGAAGATGAACGTTATTTTATCAGTTAACTATTTACGGTTACTTTTAAGGTAATAACTCTATTGCACGTACTTGTAAAATAGCTTCTCCTCCGTCTTTATCTGTCATGTTTGGGGTCATAATGAATCAGGGTAGCCTTTCAAAAAAGGCTTTATCCTTCCATTAATAGCGATGACTGTTTATCTTGCAGCGTAACAGATTGCTGATGCCAATCTATTACGCCGTATTTTGCTAAGATTCTGTTTAACCGTCCATTTTCTCTAAGGTTAGTTAAGCCAATATCGAAAAGTTGTACGTATTCTTTACTTAATAAAGGTGAAAATCCTAAAAACAGTGGGATAAAGCCTCCTTCGGTGCCGGCATAAACGATTGCTGGCTCGGTCATTGAAGATGTTTTCAACTGGGATGATTTTTGTAACAACTTAGAGAGCTGATATTGCACAGTGAATCTTGAGTCCAATAAAATGTCTAATCGGCCCAAGCGCAACATTCTCAATTGTTTTTGCAACGGGGAATTACCACTAGCAGAAAATATATGTGCAGTATTATCTTTCAATAAATTGCCGATATTGTCGCCATACTCATAGCCATTGATAGTACCTAAAATCGCATTGTTTTTTAACGCGATTTCTAAGTCAGTAATACTTTTAAAGCGCCATGGGTCACTAGCACGTACATAAAAATCATTATATAAACCACCAAAGCTTAAGTGACTTTTTTGCAGCTGAAAGTTACTTATATGCTGTGGTGTTAAACCAAGTACTATGTCTATTTTTCCCTTTTCAGTGAGGTCCAGCGCTCTTGCTAATGGCGTTAAAGAAAACCTTACCTTAAAGCTGTTTTTAGCCGCGATCTCTGTCACTATTTCAACTAAAAACCCTGGAAGGTGCGCATTATCACAGACATAAGGGCACCATTCATCGGAAGCAACAACTAAGGGTTTTGCCTGAACAGGCTTAGCAACGATACTTGACCATAGAATCAAGCAAGCGAGGCTAAGGGATATTAGGTTTTTAGCGTGTTTTATCATGACTTATTTATTGAGTTACGCATTCGTTTTTTGCAAACTGGCAGAGCGCCATAAATAATAGAGCGCGGGTAAAACGAGCAAGGTTAATAACATAGCGCTTGCCATACCACCTACCATAGGCGCAGCAATTCGGCTCATCACTTCTGAACCTGTTCCTGTGCCATATAATATTGGTAATAAGCCAACAATAACCGTTCCTCCGGTCATCATAACGGGTCTTACTCTTAAACCTGCCCCATGAAGTACTGCCTGTAAAATATCTGCTTTTGTTGTCATTTTTCCAGCGGTGGCATTATCGGTCAATAAGGCATTATACGCTTGATTTAAGTAAACCAGCATAATAACGCCAATTTCTACTGCAACGCCAGCAAGGGCAATAAAACCAACACCTACTGCGACAGAGAAGTTGAAACCTTGTAAGTACATCAACCAAATGCTCCCTACCATAGCGAGTGGTAGTGTACCTAAAATCATGGCGACTTCAATGACATTACGAAAGTTTAGATACAGTAATACAATGATAATTGCCAACGTTAATGGGACAACATAAATCAGTTTAGCTTTCGCCCTCTGCATGTATTCATACTGCCCTGCCCAAGTAATAGAATAACCCGTAGGAAGTTTTAATTCCTTATCTAGTACTGTTTGTGCATGGGTTACGTAACTACCAACATCAACGCCTTTTGTATCAGCCAAATCAATGAAAGCCCAACCCGTTAATCGGGCATTCTCTGATTTAATACCAGGTGGACCATCTTCAATAAATACATGGGCAACATCGCCTAACGAAATTCGCTGACCATTGGGGGTAACTATGGGTAATTTTGAAAGCTGCTCTGGTGAGTCTCGGTAATCTTGAGGATAACGTAAACTAACCGGGTAACGCTCTAAACCTTCTATTGTATTGGTAACATTCATACCGCCAATTGCGGTGGCAACCACTTGTTGAATATCACTAATATTTAAACCATAACGAGCCGCTTTGCCACGTTGAATATCAACTTTGATATAGCGACCGCCAGCAACACGCTCAGAATATACTGAAGCTGTGCCAGGTACTTTGGCCAAAATACTTTCAAGCTGTTGACCAATGGCTTGAATGGTTTCAAGTTTTGGTCCTGATATTTTAATGCCTACAGGTGTTTTTATCCCAGTAGCTAACATATCTATGCGGGTTTTTATTGGCATAACCCAGGCATTAGTGACACCGGGGAGTTTTACTAACGCATCAAGTTCTTTTTTCAAACTAGCACTAGTCATGCCTTCGCGCCATTCACTTTTAGGCTTAAATTGGATAAAGGTTTCTATCATAGTTAAGGGTGCAGGATCCGTTGCTGTTTCTGCGCGTCCCATTTTACCAAAAACGGTTTTTACTTCAGGTACGGTTTTAATCAGCTTGTCGGTTTGTTGCAGTAACTGTCTTGCTTGACCGATAGATATTCCAGGATAAGTGGTAGGCATATACATCAAATCACCTTCATCAAGGGGGGGAATGAATTCGCTGCCTATTTTATCTAACGGATATAAACCAATGATAAGCACGACTACGGCGGCAGTTAAGGTAACTTTAGGAAAGCGTAATACTGTTTTGAGCGCAGGTAAGTACAATGCTGTTAAGAATTTATTCACCGGATTTTTATGTTCAGCGAGAACTTTGCCACGAATAAAATAACCCATTAATACTGGTACCAAGGTAATAGCTAACGCAGCAGCGGCCGCCATTGCATAGGTTTTAGTGAAAGCGAGCGGTGAAAACATACGACCTTCTTGCGCTTCAAGGGTAAATACCGGCACAAAGCTGACCGTGATAATGAGCAAGCTAAAGAACAATGCCGGACCCACTTCGCTGGCGGAATCAATCACAATTTGCCAACGCTTTTCGTTTGATAAGGGCTGATCTTGGGGTAAGCGCTCCATGTGCTTGTGCATGTTTTCAATCATTACAATCGCGCCATCAACCATAGCACCAATAGCAATAGCAATACCGCCAAGAGACATGATGTTGGCATTTAAACCTTGAGCATGCATCACGATAAAGGCTGTTAAAATACCGACAGGAATGCTAATGATCACCACTAAAGAAGAACGAAGATGAAAGAGAAAAATGACGCACACTAAAGCGACAACACCAAACTCCTCTAAAAGTTTCATTGCTAAGTTGCTTACTGCGCGTTCAATTAATGCCGATCTGTCATAAACAGGAACAATTTCTACCCCTTCAGGTAAACCTTTTTTCAACTGTTCTAGTTTAGCCTTTACACCATTAATGACCTGCTGAGCATTTTCACCAAAGCGCATCACTACAATGCCGCCAACGGTTTCACCTTCACCATTAAGCTCGGCAATGCCACGGCGCATTTGTGGACCCGTGCCTATTTGTGCAACATCTTTAAGTAATAAGGGGGTTCCGTTTTCATTAACACCTAAGGGAATATTTTCAAGATCTTCAACGCCTTTAAGATAGCCCGTTGCTCTTACCATGTATTCAGCTTCGGCCATTTCGACCACAGAAGCGCCAATCTCTTGGTTACCTTGTTTGATGGCTGTTTGAATAAGAGAAAGTGGAATACCAAAAGCCCGCAGTTTGTCTGGATTAACCTGTACTTGGTATTGCTTAACCATGCCGCCAAGTGCGGTTACCTCTGAAACACCTTTTACCGTTTGCAGTTCATATTTTAAAAACCAGTCTTGTAAGCTACGTAACTGACTTAAATCATGTTGGCCCGTTTTGTCGATCAAAGAATAAAGGTATACCCAACCAACGCCTGTCGCATCAGGGCCTAATTGCGGTTTTGCATCACTGGGTAAATTAGGAGATACCTGACTTAAATATTCTAATACCCGAGATCGAGCCCAATAAAGATCGGTATCTTCTTCAAAAATAATATACACATAAGAATCACCAAAAAAGGAGAAACCACGAACAGTTACTGCGCCAGGTACTGACAACATGGCGGTGGTAAGTGGGTAAGTAACCTGATCTTCAACAACTTGCGGTGCTTGTCCGGGATAACTCGTTTTGATAATAACTTGCACATCTGATAAATCAGGCAATGCATCAATAGGCGTATTTTTTACTGCATACAAACCTGCGCCCACTAAAATCATAGTGGCCAATATGACGAAGAAACGATTACCTACTGACCAACGAATAATGGCAGCAATCATTGTTTTTCTCCCTGAGCCATGTCGTGCTGCATGCCTTTTTTCATCGCCATTGCGCTAACAATAATGAATTCGCCCTCTCTAATTTCGAAGGTAAACATTAAATAAGCATCAACATTAAATAGTGCCATATCTACGGATTCACTTACCATGAAATCAACACTAGCAGGCGCTCGGTTCCATTTTTCAATCGCTTCACGATCGATAGTCACCATGCGGTGATCGGTCATCACGGAAGTGACGGTGCCATGTACTGTTGCCGAAGATACGTCATTATTACTTTCGTCTGTAGAATCATCAGATTGAAATTCTTCAATATACATACGTTTAAAGTCTGACGTTTTACTGGACTCAGAGTCGAGTAAGAACTGAGCGGAACTGACCACTTTCTCTCCAACAGCAAGACCAGAAATAATCTCGATATTATCGCGATCAAAACGACCAATTTTCACTGCCACTGACTTAAAGTAACCTTCGCCTAACGCTAAAACCACTCTGTCTTGGTTACCCGTACGAATAACGGCTTCTTTTGGTACTTGCAAAGCGGGTTCGTTGTCATTGATTGCAATTGAAATTTGCGCGAACATATTCGGTCTTAAATCACCGTGCTGGTTATTAAAATGCAGTCTAACAATACCGGTTCTAGTTTTTGGATTTAACATAGGATGTACGTGTTCAACTTTACCGTTCCACTGTTTGGAAGGTAAATAATCTAAACGCATGCTGGCACTATCGCCCATGGCAACTTTAAAGACATCGCGCTCAAAAACTTCTGCTTTCACCCATACCTGGGTTAAATCGACTATGGATAACATCATTGTCTCTGGTTTAACGTAGAAACCTTCTCTGATAAATAAGCTTTCTACTACACCATTTTGTGGAGCGTAAAAAGTAACGTTTAACTGGACTTTTTTATCCTTTTTTAACGCGTTAATAGCCTTACGAGGAATTTGTAACGCGATAAGACGATTTTCAGCGGCGGTAATTAAACGTTTATTTTTTCGATCTAATGCGAGCAGTAATTCTTCTTGAGCATTTACTAATTCAGGTGAATATATGTCATAAAGTGGCTGACCCTTTGTCAACGGATCACCAATAGCGTTGATGTAGAGCTTTTCAACCCAGCCTGCAATACGTGGGTGAATATGCACCAATTTATCTTCATCATAAGTGACATAACCCACTGTTTCTATTGTAGTCTTGAGTGGAAGGTAAGTCGCTGTCGTAGTACGTACACCTAAGTTGTTAATAACACTCGGCGATATTTTTATGGTACCGACGCCTTCATCAATTGTATTATTTTGACTACCGTAATAAGGGATCAGATCCATGCCCATAGGGGATTGACCAGGTTGGTCACGTCTAAAATTTGCATCCATTGGCGCTACCCAGTACAAAGGTTTATTTTCTTTGGTACTGTTATCAGTAACGTTTGTCTTAGATGGTAAAAAGGTTGTGACAACTAAGGTTATTATTATCCCTAAAACTAAACCTGTTAATGCAACTAGCCCTATTTTTAACGGTGAACGTTTTATTGAGTTGTTGGTCTCTTTATTGATAGTCATTATTTTTCCTCACCCATAGCAAAGTCTGCCGGTGTATTGTTCGTAGCCAAACTACCGACAAAAAGGTAATTCAGTTCTAAAATTATTTTTTGCTGTTCAACAGCAATTTTTAGTTGTTCTATCTCGGCATTAAGTACGGCGATGCGTGATCGTACAACTTCTGAAAAATCGCCATCATCGTTGGTATATGCCGTTAATGAGGCTTCTGCTTGATCGTGAATTTGCGGTAACAGTCTTGTTTGGTAAAGTGTTTTACGATTATTCAATCGTGACAAACGTCCTTGTGCACTAGAGAAAGCTCCGAGTAACTGACGTAGCAATAGTATTTTTTCTGTTTTCACCGCTTCTGTTGCTGATACCGCTGATTTTACTGTCATATCTTGACGATTATCAGTAAACAATGGCAGATCGAAAGTCACCCCAACAGAGAATAAATCTGCTCGATTATTACCCAGAGCATCATCATCACGATAGCCATAACTTGCGTTAATGGCCCATTCGGGTTGATAGGCTTGTTCTGCCAAATTTATGCCTGTTTTTGTCGCTAGTATTTTTTTATCTAACGCAATAATTGCAGGGTGTTTAACAAAAATTTGAGTCAGTTCTGCAACAGATAACCAATGGTTATTGCTCAGCTCATTACTTTTCAAATTTGCACGGGCTGAACCCGAATGGATCAAATCTTTATGAAGTAAATCTAACTGAGGCAGTTGTTTAGCCAATTTCATATTCTGTAGTTGACCGACCTCACTCATGTTTACTTGCGTTGTGTTAGCAATAAATGCCGTTGATAGCCATTGCGTTAACCTGCCTACATAAGCATTTTTCTGTTGCGCTAGACTATCGAGTCGATCATCGAGCTGTGTTAATTCAAGTTGGGCACGAACAATATCCTGTTGCCTTGTTCTACCTAAGGTTGAAGAATAACTGGCTTGAGCGACATCAGCTAACTGCTCGAACAAGGAACGATTTTGTTCAATCAGGATAATACTTTGTTGAACGTTATAAGCATCAAGCCACAAACTGCCAACCGTAACCGCCACTTTGGCTTCTCTGTCGCTACGTTGAAAGGGATAAGCTTCACTTTGAATACGTAATTGCTGATTTTTTATTGTCAGGCTATCACCACGAGGAAACATTTGGGTAATACCCACTTTTAGCTGTGTCATTCCCTCTTGAGAAAAATTAAAACCATCGGTAGGCAGGTTTGCTAATGCGACCGACATTTTAGGATCTGGCAAACTTGAAGCTGCATTGCTCATGGCCTCAACGGCTTGTTGCTGGTGTTTATTGCCCGTGAGCCAAGGGTCGTTTTTTTGCGCGGTTGTTACGGTATGATTAAATGACCAAACCTTTTTATTATCAGCAGCCTGAAGAATAGGGCTAATAGCACAGAGCCCACTCAATGTTATGACGCTGGCAATAATTGTGCGCGCGCTAACGGGAAAAGAAAATGAAAACATGACTCCCTCCTAAGGGAATATTTACGGTAATGATGAGACGCTTTTTTGCATCAGCGATACTTTGTAAGTTATCAACTATAAAATTTAAACAGCAGAATGTAGACGCAGTGAGACTGTGATTAGCTCAGAATGGGTGGTCTATAAAGGGAGGTAAGTGTTTGACTCGTGGTAATTACAGTGAGTGAATTTATTTTATTGGGAGTTGCAAATACAGGGGTGTAATTGATAACCATTGAAAATGCCGATACGGTTGAGCAGGCACCTGTTAAACAATCGCACTCTTGTTCACAACAACTTTTAGGAAGCATAGAAGAACAAGCTTTTTTTGCCATTACTTCTTCATCACAATCAGACATACTACCCATGTGAGCAGTCGATTTTTCTATTTTTTCTAAAGTATGATGTGAACTTTTCATTGATGACATTTCAGTCATCGATTGCGCACTTAATTGCATAGCTGTCATACGATAAAACATAGTCATTGATGCCATTGATTGGCCGATAAAGATCAAACAAAGCAAAAAAACTATTACTGTTTTATTGATAAAAGTAGGCACAAGCAGTACTTAGATTATGAGTTAGGTACTATTAACTAGTTAATAACTAGGCAATAAGAAGTCCTTTAATTCTAGCATCATTGAAAAGAAGATAGCAATAATACCAAGTCTATTAAATTTATTTCCAATTTAGAGCTGTGTTTGTGAGCTTAAAATTTTCATCGAATATTCTATTTCAATAGTTTGTTCAATAATTTTGTTACTTATTCTTAACTCATACATCTATTAATTACACTTAATAGAAAATATGAGAGCACCATGAAACATGTAAACAAGACAATTACGCTCCTATGCCTGATGTTAGTAGGGCTATCCAGCTGTCATGATTCATCTAAAGAAGAAACAATGTTAGACCCCGTACTTGTTGCACAAGGCAAAGATATATTTCGCTTTGATACCTTTGGCGATGAGCAACTATGGACAGATACGTTGCAATTACACAATGTTGTTGCTGGTGCAGTCGATCCGGTAACCGCTTTGTCAGTCGGCCTTAAAGTTGATTCTGAGGTATTACCTGAAGGTGTATTACAAATGGTTGATCTTACCGATCCCGCCACTACTATCACCTTATTAAAGCTCAATGCTGTCGTTGGTTTACAAGGTGATGTTCAAGAAATTAATGGTAAAGATACTTTAGTTAGCCTTGGGGTGACCTGTGCCTTGTGTCACTCAACGGTAGATGATTCTGTTGCTCCGGGCATTGGTAAACGATTGGATGGCTGGGCAAATAGAGATCTAAATCCTGGTGTTATTTTGTCTTTGTCTCCAGCCTTACAAGATCAGGCGACTCAAGAAGTACTGCTATCTTGGGGCGCTGGCAAGTATGATGCATACTGGAATCAAGATGGCCTTAATGACCCTACCGTAATACCGCCAGCCTATGGCTTAAAAGACGTAGCATTAGCAACCTATACGGGTGAAGGAAGTATTTCATATTGGAATGCTTATGTTGCCGTGACACAAATGGGCGCGGAAGGTAATTTTATTGATGAAAGGTTAGGGCTTAATATCATGCACAATCCTGATTTAGTTACCGATAAACTGCCTGCATTAGAAGCTTATCAACTTTCTTTAAATGCACCAAAAGCGCCTGAAGGTAGCTTTGATACTGAAGCAGCCACCCGAGGAAAAATAGTATTTAATAATCAAGGAAATTGTAGCTCTTGTCATAGCGGCGATAAATTTACCGATGCTGACACACAACTTCATTACCCTGATGTTATCGGTACAGACCCAATGTTAGCCAGCAGAAGTATCACAGGAAAATACCGTACCACACCATTAGCAGGCGTATGGCAACATCCGCCTTATTTTCATGATGGTAGCGCCGCCACGTTACTAGATGTAGTTGACCATTATAATAATCACTTTGCTTTAGGATTAATGTCTTCAGAAAAAGATGATTTAGTGCAATATTTACTATCATTATAAATTAGTTCGGGGAAACAAAGTTACTTAGCATGTATCAGCTAGCGTTGGGCTGAAGTGAAAAAGTGCACCTACAGTCATTGTCTGTTTATGCATGGCTGTATAGGTTAGTTGTATCGGTTATGACAGGCGCACTGCGTTTTAAGTTTGAGTATATTCTCAGTAAAACATAAGCAATCTATAGCTAATTTCACAGTGATTTATAAGCAATTTACAGGTAAATACATGACAGAAATTGATTCTTTAACGACAACAGAAGACTACCAACTTATTACTCATATTTTAGCGGGTAATATTAATGCGTACGAAGTAGTGATACGCCGCTATAACCAGCTTATGTATCGCATAGCCAGAGGAATTTGTGCTGATGACGATGAGGCGATGGATATTGTGCAAGAAGCGCATATTACCGCTTATCAAAAACTCTCCTCTTTTAAGGGGCCTAAAGGTTTTATGAGTTGGATTGCTATCATAACGCGAAATATTGCTTTAATGCGTTTAAGAAAATCTAGTCGCTTAAGCTATAAAGAGGAGGAAGAAGTGTTTACTTTAATTGAACTTGATACCGCAGCCGAGCCGATACATGACGTCATTGCTAATGAGCAAACTAAAGCCACGCTAGAGCAATTAATTAATGCATTACCTATAAATTATCGTGCTATCTTTATTTTACGTGCTATTGAACAAATGGCTATAAACGATATTGCTCAAATCCTATCACTTGAATATAACGTAGTAAAAGTACGATTTTATCGAGCTAAAATAATGTTAAAAGTAGAAGTTAGGGATGTACTCACCGAACAGAACCTTAGCTTGTATGAATTTGCAGGTGATCGCTGTGACAAAATAACTCACAATGTAATGGCTGCTATCAAACAGGAAAGTCGATAATTTTTAATAACCGAGCTGATAACGATAAAGGCGAATGCTCGTTATCAGCAAGAAAACTTACGACTGAATATTTTTTTTAAGGAAAATAACGAGGACATCAAGAAAGCGTCCACATATGCCCTAGTTAGTTTTGTGAGATTAATTTGTGATAGGAGAGATAATATCTGACAACAATAAGATATGAGCGTAGATATACATATCGTCTGGAAAGTGCGCACAGAAGACATAAAGTACTCCCTATTATGAAGGTCAACTTTCTGTTCAACAGCTGGCATAGGTTTCATACTTCTATGGCGCTCCGAGGATGGGCTGTGTAGGCTTATCTATTTATTTGTCCTACGTTATAGTCAGCTTATCACTATTTGTTTGAATAGGATGCTCAAATATGGTTTTTCTAACCCCCCGTTAAGGTGCCAGTTTCGTCAGCATTTCCTAGTTAAATAGCACCGTTTTTGTTAAGGGAAAACCCACTGCTATCGTTAAGTCCAGCTGGATCAGGATTAAAATTTGCTAGCCGTTCTAAAACACCTGTAATGCCAAAAATTCCTTTTAGAGTTGTGTTAGATATAGTAACAGCTTATTAACTTCTTATCTTTGATGTGTCAGTATTTTTTACAGCTGGTTAACGTTTGGTGTTTTAGCTCTAATATAACCACTTGAAAAGCGGGTATAAATTTTATTGGTACTAAAATTGCTGTGTATCGAGCGCAATGAAATATGCATTCCTTCTTCTGAAGTTTCTGTCTCAAAATTATTGGGACAGGGTTGAAAAGAGATTTTTCATTAAACAAATAACTTAAAGGAATTCAAAATGACAATAAAACTAATAAAACCGATTAAATTAGCTTTTACAGTACTAACTTTATCATTGGCATCTGCTGTTATAGCAGCGCCGCCAGAAGTTGGCCCACCTGGTCAGGCTAAAAAAGGTGATAATTATTCGCATCCGTTAGGCAAAAAACAAAAAGAACTTAAGCAAAAAGCCTTACAGGCAAAGCTGCTAGGTAAAACACAGGGTAAAACACACCAAGTAGCACGTGGGCAGTTTGTTGAATTGGAGCGAGCTGGCGAAGATTCAATTTGGACTGTGTTAGGGGAGTTTAGCAACTTTAACCATAATAATATCGCTGAGCCAAGTAACAATAATAACTCAACAATTTGGCAGAGTGATTTTAGTAAACAACATTACATGGATATATTGTTTTCAGATGAGAGCGGTGCAAATTCAGTCCGTAACTATTACATTGAACAATCATCAAATCGTTATGCCGTTAACGGTGATGTATCAGAATGGGTCTCAGTACCAGGCACCGCGGAGAGTTATGACGATTCAAACACGCTGGCGTTATGGTCTTTTTTAGATGATTCAGTTGATGGCTGGTTTCAACAAAAAATAAATGATGGGATGACTGAGGAACAGATTAATGACTACTTAAGTCAATTTGATGTTTGGGATAGATACGATTACGACGGTGATGGTAATTTTGACGAGCCTGATGGCTATATCGATCATTTCCAATCAATTCATGCAGGTGAGGGGGAAGAAGCAGGAGGTGGAGCGTTAGGTGCTGCAGCAATATGGAGCCATAGATGGTATGCACGATTCCATGTTATTGGCTCTGAAGGTCCTACTGGTAACCTTGCTGGTGGTGTACAAGTAGGTAACAGTAACTATTGGATTGGCGATTACACCATCGAACCCGAAAACGGTGGTGTTGGTGTTTTTGCACATGAATTTGCACATGATTTAGGTCTACCTGATTTATATGATACAAGTGGTGGCTCGAATTCAACTGGTTTTTGGACCTTAATGTCATCTGGCTCTTGGTTAGGAGACGGCACAAAAGATATCGGTTCTATGCCTGGTCATATGGGCGGCTGGGAGAAATTCCAACTGGGTTGGTTAAATTATGAAGTTGCTTCTGCTGGTGAAAAATCGCAGCATAAACTTGGGCCAGCAGGAACGAATACTAAACAAGCTCAAGGTGTTTTTGTCATATTACCAGACAAGCAAGTGGAAACACACATTGGTACGCCATACGCTGGTAGTAATAGCTATTATAGTGGCTCTGGTAACGACCTAGAAAACACCATGACTAAAGCCTTCAATTTAGCAGCTGATTCAAGCTTAACCGCATATGTTAATGCGGAAATTGAGTTAGATTGGGATTATGCCTATTTAGAAATCTCGACCGATGCTGGTGAAAATTGGGCAACTGTTGCAACAAATTTATCTACAAACCTTAACCCTAATGCTAATAATGATGGTAATGGTATCACCGGTAATACTTTTGGATGGGTAGAACTTACTGCTGATTTGTCAGCCTATACGGGCGATGTAATGCTTAGGTTTAGGTATTGGACCGATGGCGCCGCAATTGAAAACGGTATCATGATTGATGAAATTTCGATTTCCGGTGGAGCTCTTGATGGGGCCGAAACAGATGCTGGTTGGGTTTTTGATGGATTTTCAGTAACTAACGGAACAGAGTCAGGCTCATTCTTTAATGCCTACATTGCTATGAACCGTACCTATTTTGGTTATGACAAAAATCTTGAGCTTGGTCCATATAACTTTGGCTTCCAAGACAATCTTGACTTGCTTGATAAAGTAGAACATTTCCCTTATCAAGATGGCTTATTGATTAGCTACTGGGATACTTCTCAGTTAGATAACGACGTTAATTCACACCCAGGTGAAGGATTAATTTTACCTATTGATGCCCATCCGGAACCAATGACAATGCCAGCTGGAGGGTTTTGGACTAGCCGGGTACAAGGCTATGATTCCACTTTTACTATTGATCCTACCGATGCTATAACTTTACATCGAAATAGTGTGGAATCAGTACATTCAAGCCTGTCGGGAATAAGGGTATTTAATGATAATATTAACTACTGGAATGTTAATACGCCAAATGCTGGTGTGAAGAACCCACATACCGGAACAGAAATTTGGATTAAAAGTATTAGTGCTCATGGTAATCTAATGCAAATTCAGGTAGGTCCTGCTCGATGATAAAGAACAAGATTAACTTACTTTTTAAGTAAGTATGAATCACAGCGAGTATTAAACTAAGCTGCACAATGTATATTTTGCAGCTTTTTTTATACTCATATTTCATTAAATGAAAGTCTAAAGCTAAATTGATAGTTATATTGAATATTAATTTTGCTATCAATGTATAACTGTTTTGTTTGAAGGTGATACTTTTAAAGGGAACACCAGCTTAAAACAGTTTGCTGAGTCAATCCGATGAAGAGCTCGAAGCTAATATCGTCATGATAGCAACAAGCTTTAATTCAAAAACTTTTTACCAGTTCCATTAATCATACCAATTCGATAAATTAGTGGGATTGGTAATAGATGGCTCACGTTAGTCTTAAATTGCAAATTTTCTGGAGTTAGCACTAAAATATCTTACTTTGGATATAAAAATATCAAAGTAAAAATAATAGAGCTCTCCAATATTTGGAGCAAGCGTGGAGATATTGTTCACTCGATAGTAAAAGTATGGATGTATAGAACAATAGGTCTGGTGGAGAATTTTGGATTCTATCTATAATGGGGGCGAAATGAGATAGAAATATACTTCTAATGTCAGCTTTTCTTGAAGATAGTTAACATAAACTTAGGGTTTATTGCTCTAGTAATTAGGACCGCTTTGTTGCAGAAGTTAATATTGTGCAGAACAGCTAAATATCACTCTCTATCGCTGATTTCATTATTTATGACGGTCAATCAATGCCTTGCTATTTTTGCGCTTGCTCAGGTACTATCGATATTAATAAGGCTAACAGAACAAAGTAGAAATAAGGGACTTTATGCGCGGAGCAGGTGGGACATCAGGTGGTTTAGGACAGTTTTTTATTGGATTGATCATGATGTGCGGTGGTTTTTATCTACTGCTTAATGCAATAACAGTAAGTTCTAGTTTTGGTATGGGGATGCGTCTTTATGGCTTTTCTGCTATGGGCGGAAGTTACAGCATAACGAGTGGTATGGTTATGATCCCTTTTATGTTCGGTGTGGGGATTATTTTCTATAATAGTAAGAACCCTATTGGTTGGCTGTTAGCGCTAGGCTCTATTACAGGTCTTATTTTCGGCGTAATTTCCTCTATCCGTTTTAGCTTTAGAACCATGACCTCTTTTGACTTAATTGTTATTTTGATACTGGCTATGGGCGGATTAGGTCTGTTTTTACGGTCGTTAAAGAAAATTGATGCGGCAATTCCAGCAGAGTAATCTCTAATAGATAAGAGCCAATAAAGTATAAACTTTATTGGCTCTTCGAAATTAATTTAAAAATGTTTGATAAGCGAGGTTGTCAGTTTCTTCTTGCCACTGATAGCCAAGGTCATCAAGGTGTTGGAAGAATTCGTTTTGCTGATTTTTATCAAGATCGAAACCAGCAAGTACCTGACCAAACGCTGCGCCATGGTTTCGATAATGAAATAGGGTAATATTCCAATGCTCGCCCATTGCAGCTAAGAACTTTTCTAACGCCCCAGGATGCTCAGGAAACTCAAAACTAAAGAGTCGCTCACCATTACCATTTTTAGCTGAATTAGGCGTTTTCCCGCCAATCATGTAGCGAACGTGCAATTTAGCTAATTCATTATCAGTAAAATCTCTCACTTGATAATTTGCGTTTACTAGCCCTTGAAGCAACTCCTGACGTTCTTGCACGCTGCCACCAAGGCGAACACCAACAAAAATTTCAGCACTAGGCTTACCTGAGAAACGATAGTTAAACTCGGTAATGGCACGGTTGCCTATAGATTGACAAAAACGCTTAAAACTACCTTTTTCTTCTGGAATCGTAACAGCCAGTATTGCTTCTTTCTTTTCACCTAATTCACAACGTTCTGACACGTAACGTAAGGTATGAAAGTTCATGTTTGCACCAGAAAGCACTGCTGCTAATGACTCATCACCTTTGCTAGTCAGACAATATTTTTGTAAACCTGCTAAAGACAGTGCGCCAGCAGGTTCAGCAATAACACGCGTCTCTTCGAAAATATCTTTAATGGATGCACAAATTTCATCGGTTGATACCGTAATCACTTCATCACAAAACTCTTGAATCAAGCCAAAAGTATTTTTACCAATACGTTTAACGGCAACGCCATCGGCAAATAAACCTACTTGCGTTAAATCAACGGGCTCTCCTGCTGCAAGAGCGGCTTTTAAACAAGCTGAATCTTCAGCTTCTACACCGATAATTTTAGTTTTGGGACTCAGCTGTTTCAGGTATACCGCCATACCTGCGAGTAGGCCACCACCGCCAACAGGTATAAACACCACATCAGCTTGAGGTAATTGTTGTAACAGTTCTTTAGCTACCGTACCTTGACCAACAATAACTTCAACATCATCGAAAGGATGAATAAGGGTTTTGTTTTCTGCTTTGGCATATTCGATTGAAGCGGCTTGAGCTTCATTGAAACTATTACCCACTAATCTGACTTCACCACCAAAACGTCTTACATTGTCCACCTTAATATCAGGGGTAGTTTTAGGCATGACGATAGTTGCTTTAATGCCAAGTTTTTTAGCCGCTAGTGCTAAACCTTGTGCATGGTTACCAGCAGAAGCAGCGATAACACCATGAATGCATTGCTCTTCAGTTAAACTATTAAGTTTGTTGTAAGCGCCACGTAATTTAAACGAATGTACGGGTTGCTGATCTTCACGTTTTAAATAAATGTGGTTATTCAATCGGGAGGATAATTTGTTTAACGTAGTCAGCTCAGTTTCAACCGCTAGATCATAAATAGGCGCGAGTAGAATACGACGTAGGTAATCTAATGGTTCTGGGAATGATGCTTGCTTGAGTGTTTCTGTCATTAGGTTACCTAGGCATTGTATTTTCGTTGTATTTAGCCATCTGTAGCAGCTGTTTTGAATTGTGTTTTATTCATAAAACTTGTGAACGCAGAAAATGCCGCGTTCACTTTTGCTTTTTAATATCAGGTTATTAATCGACAATACCATCTAATAAATCACGATTTCTGACTGCACCTTTATCGGCGCTTGTAGCTAACATTGCGTAGTTTTTAAGTGCGTAGCTAATTGGACGAACACGATCAGCAGGTTTCCAAGCATTCTTACCTTTAGCTTCCATCGCTGCACGACGCGCATCAAGTTCAGCTTCAGAGACTTGTAAGGTAATCTCACGGGTAGGAATATCAATATGAATGATATCGCCTTGTTCAACTAAGGCGATTGTACCGCCGTCAGCCGCTTCAGGAGAAACATGACCAATGGATAATCCCGAAGTACCACCAGAGAAACGACCATCAGTTAATAAGGCACAGGCTTTACCTAACCCCATAGATTTTAAGTATGTGGTCGGGTACAGCATTTCTTGCATGCCAGGTCCGCCTTTAGGGCCTTCATAACGAATAACAACCACTTCGCCAGCCACTACTTTTCCGTCCAGAACGCCTGCTACTGCATCATCTTGGCTTTCAAAAATGTGTGCAGGACCCGTAAATACTAAGTTGTCGTCACTTACTCCGGCTGTTTTAACAACACAACCGTCTACTGCAATATTGCCTGAAAGAACAGCTAAGCCACCCTCTAATGAAAAGGCATTTTCAAGGTTACGAATACAGCCATTTTCTCTGTCATCGTCCAATGTATCCCAACGACAATCTTGGCTAAATGCTTTAGTGGTACGAATGCCTGCAGGTCCAGCACGGTAGAATTTTTTAACATCTTCATCGTCAGTAAGCGTAATATCATATTTGGCGATTACATCGGCTAACGTTGTACCTAATACATTAGGCACATCTGTTTTTAATAAGTTAGCGCGAGCTAACTCACCTAAAATAGCGATTACACCACCGGCGCGATGCACATCTTCCATATGATACTCAGGCGTTGATGGCGCAACTTTACATAACTGCGGCACAATGCGTGATAATTTATCCATGTCGGCCATGGTATAATCGATTTCGGCTTCTTGTGCTGTTGCCAGTAAATGCAAGATGGTATTGGTTGAACCACCCATAGCAATATCTAAACACATGGCATTTGAAAATGAATCTTTGTTGGCAATATTACGTGGTAGTGCAGACTCATCATTATCTTGGTAATAACGTTTCGTTAATTCAACAATTTGTTTACCAGCATCTAAAAATAACTTCTCTCTATCAGCATGAGTTGCCAACATAGAGCCGTTACCTGGTAAAGCTAGCCCTAATGCTTCAGCTAAACAGTTCATTGAGTTAGCGGTGAACATGCCAGAACATGAACCACACGTTGGACAGGCAGAACGTTCAACTTGATCAGATTGCTCATCAGTTACTAATGGGTCAGCACCTTGAATCATGGCGTCAACTAAATCTAATTTGATAATTTGGTCAGAAAGCTTAGTTTTTCCCGCTTCCATTGGGCCACCAGATACAAAAATCACTGGGATGTTAAGGCGCATTGCTGCCATCAACATACCCGGAGTAATTTTGTCACAGTTTGATATACACACCATGGCATCAGCACAATGAGCGTTAACCATGTATTCTACTGAATCAGCGATTAAATCACGTGATGGCAAGCTGTACAGCATACCGGCATGGCCCATGGCAATACCATCATCAACAGCGATAGTATTGAATTCTTTGGCAACACCACCCGCTTCTTCAATAGCACCCGCAACTAATTGTCCCATGTCCTTTAAATGCACATGACCGGGTACAAATTGCGTGAAAGAATTCACTACCGCAATAATAGGTTTCCCAAAGTCGCCGTCTGTCATGCCTGTTGCGCGCCATAGGGCACGAGCACCTGCCATATTACGGCCTTGAGTAGAAGTTGCAGATCTTAATTTAGGCATGATTTTTACATTCCAATTGATGGTGTTGATAACTTATTTTTCAATAATATGATTTTGAAAATTCACTTTGTATTTACTGAGCTAAATGAATTTTTAAAATAACTTTCTATAAATAAGGTTAATAAAATTGAATTTTGACTCTAGATCAAGGCAGGAGCACGGAGCCTATGAATATAGGTGAGTACTCCTAACGAGGAACTAGAGCCCAAAGGCATTTTATTTAACCGGGTCTAACCAACCGTCTGGTACTTGGGTAGTCCCATCAAAAATACCAAAAAAGGCTTCTTGAAGAGCTTTCGTTATAGGACCACGAGAACCGGTACCTACAGGCAGACCGTCTACCGATTTTACCGGCACTACTTCTGTAGCAGTACCACACATAAAGAATTCGTCAGCAAGATATAATGCCTCACGAGCAATCGATTCTTCACGTACTTCGTAGCCTAATTGTTTAGCCAAGAAAAATACTGCATCTCGTGTTAAGCCTTGTAAAATAGAAGCTGTTCCAGGAGGCGTATAAATAACATTATTACGTACTAAAAATAAGTTTTGACCCGCACCCTCACTTACCATGTTATTTACATCAAGTGCTACACCTTCAGCATAACCATGACGAGCAGCTTCTGTTGAAATAAGCTGCGAAGATAAGTAGTTACCACCTGCTTTTGCAGCAGTAGGCATAGTATTTGGTGCTAAACGATTCCAGCTCGAAACACCTACTTCAACACCATTTTCAATGGCATCAGCGCCTAAGTATGCTTCCCAGCTAAACGCGGCAATCATTAAATCAGCTTTAGCATCAATTGGTGGACGAAGCCCCATACCAATATCACCTAAAAAGGCTAATGGGCGAAGATATGCTGACTTTAAATCGTTTTTCACAACAGCATCTTTACATGCTTGTACAACTTCTTCTTGAGTGTATGGAATATTCATACGGTAAATCTTTGCTGAATCAAATAAACGTTTGATATGCTCTTCCAAGCGGAAAATACATGTACCTTTATGTGTTTCATAGGCACGAATGCCTTCAAAAACAGATGAGCCGTAATGAAGAGCATGACTCATTACGTGTACAGTAGCGTTTTGCCACGGCATAAGTTCACCGTTGAACCAAATATATTCTGCATTTACTTTAGCCATTTTCTTTCCTAATTTTGTTGCTCTTGATTCACCAACAAACCCCGGCGTATGTCAGAGTTATGTCAATTTATAGAGAGCGAATTTTTATTATGTTACTTGTTGTCTAAGCGCAGTGATATTTACGCGCTATGTTGTTTTATTTGCACGTCACTATTGTCTACTTTGACACCCTTGATGTCGATCAATTTGTTTATTTGATCAATAAGCAAAGAGATAGGGCGTTCGCTACTGACACTCATGGTGATTGTAGCAACATTGTTACCGGTATTTACTTCGGCATTCATACCGTTGATTAAAAAGCCGCGATATCGAGTTACTTGTAAAATTCGCTCTAGCACTACTTGTTTATCATCAGCCATAATGATTAATTGATACTTATTCAGCGTCATAGCACTCATATTAAACACTCTCCATCATTTTATCGTTTGCTGTATTTGGCGGTACTAGCGGCCAAACATTTTCTGCTGCATCTATTTTTACTTGTAATAAGTAAGGACCATCGTGATCTAACATTTCTTCAACGGCCGCTTTAACTTCACTCTTTTTAGTGATCAGCTGTGATTTTATGTCGAACGCTTTGGCTAGCATGACAAAGTCTGGATTGTCAGACAAATCAGTTTCGCTTAGTCGGCCTTCAAAGAATAGGTCTTGCCATTGACGAACCATACCTAGTTTAGCGTTATCAATTAACACAACTTTCACTGGAATTTGGTAGCGTTTAATCGTGGCCAATTCTTGTACATTCATCATAATTGAGCCATCACCCGATACCGCTATTACGGTATCGTGAGGACGTGATATTTGTGCACCTATTGCTGCGGGTAAACCAAAGCCCATAGTGCCCATGCCGCCACTGGTCAAAAAGTTGCTTGGGTCATCAAAGGTCATATGTTGCGCGGCCCACATTTGGTGTTGACCAACGTCAGTGGTTACACAGGTGTTGCTCGGCATAAGGTCGCTCACCGTTTTTAATACGGCTGGTGCAAAAATATTATCACCGGGGTGATCATATCGCCAAGCAAAGTCAGTGTTCATTTGCTGCAATTTTTGTTGCCAGTCTGCTATGTCTAATTCAGTTGTTAATAACGGTAAGTTACCCTTTAAGTCCCCTAAAATAGCTGCGTCAGCATCGCGGCGTTTATTAATTTCAGCGGTATCAATATCAAAATGAATGACTTTTGCATTCGGAGCAAATTCATCTAGTTTGCCAGTCACTCGGTCATCAAAACGAGCGCCAACTACTACTAATAAATCACTTTCCTGCACCGCAAGGTTAGCTGTTTTGGTACCGTGCATACCTAACATACCAAGGTGGTTTTCATTATCCGGATTTATTGCACCCAATCCCTTTAATGTCGAAACACTAGGCATACCTGTTTTGTCAGCAAAATCGCGAACTTCTTCTACCGCGTTTGCCATACCAACACCACCACCAACATACAAAATAGGTTGCTTAGCATGTGTCAGTAAATCAAGGGCTTTGCTGATATCTGCAAGGGGTAATTTTACTTTATTCTTTAAATGAGACAGTTTATCTAAACGCTGGGTTACTTCAGCTAACTGAATGTCTTTTGGAATATCAACAAGTACAGGTCCATGACGACCTTCTAGGGCGATTTCAAAGGCTTGATGTAATACTTTTTCAAGCTCGTTAATATCAGTTACTTGGAAAGAATGCTTAGTACAGGCAAGTGATAAACCAAAAATATCGATTTCTTGAAAGGCATCACTACCCATTGCAGCCATCGGAACTTGTCCTGTAATAGCAACAACAGGAATCGAATCGGCAAGCGCATCGGCAAGGCCTGTGATCAAATTTGTTGCCCCTGGACCAGAGGTTGCTAAACAGACACCAACAGTACCAGCAGCACGTGCATAACCAACAGCAGAAAAAGCTGCTCCTTGCTCATGTCGGCATAGGAAATGCTTTACATCACTATCGTATAAAGCGTCATAAATTGGCATTATGGCACCGCCTGGGTAGCCAAAAACGTGGTGTACACCGTGTTCTTGTAACACTTCAAATAATAATGCGCCGCCTGTTAGCGTTTTACTCTTGGTCATGATGATTCCAATTGTTATATTGTTAATGTCTATATTTTTAGCATATTCATCTTTAATAAATATCTATTAAAAAAAAGCTAAAAAGAAAACCCTCGGTTCTTGCGAAGCGAGGGTTTGTTATTTGATTGAATGCTTTTCTTTAGCTCAACAAAACCCTCAGGTTGATTTAATAATCACCACGACGAGAAGGTTAATAAGAATTGAGTTAAATTTATGCATTTTATCTCTTTATTTGTTTTATTTTGTGCAGACTGATTATTGATTTTGTTATGTTCAGCATCGCTTACTTATTAAATTAGTACCATAGCTCTAATCCTATGTGCAAGTTTTTTTATTAGAGTTTTTTTGCTCAATAAATGACAATAAGTAATAAACCAACATAAAAAGATTTAGACTACACTGGAGGAAAGGAATAAATAAAATGGAATTTATATGTCACTTTCTTGCGTGTACAGTCGGGCACGAATCGGCCTTGAATCTCCTCTTGTTACGGTTGAAGTTCATCTTGCCAATGGTTTACCGGCATTCAATATTGTTGGTTTACCGGAAGCCTCGGTAAAAGAGTCAAAAGATAGGGTGCGTAGCGCCATAATCAATTGTGGTTACGAATTTCCGGCTAAACGTATTACTATTAACCCCACTATTACAGGGAAAGTTATTCAAGGATGAATATTATTAAAATAGAAAGGATTAGGTCTTTAACTGATAAGTTGAATAACCAACTAATTACTAAACAAGAACTTACTGAACTTAACCAATTACAAGCTGAATGGCTCGATATTGATGATTTAGGTGAAAAGGAAGACACTGCAATAGAAAGGAGTATTAAAGGTATTTAAAAGTTAGGTAATAGCGTAACAATTTCTAGTAATTAAGATTATAGGTTAGTAGTATTGAGGTTTGATATCGTCCTTTATTCCTATTGGTTATTTTTATGAAATTATTGTTTTTATTGTTTTTTTTAACTTTTTCTTTTTCATCTTTTTCTAATGATAATCCTGCAATAGCAAAGGCTGAATATGTTGGAGACTTAACTTGGGAATATAAAAATTACAGGATAAGACAAGGGGATATCACAAACACCAAAAAGCATTGGATATTTAAGACTGTAAACCCTATATGGGGCTATTTAAATATATCTTATATAATTCCTCCAAAAAATGAAGAGTTTGAAATAACAACAAGAGACTTTAGTAAAAAAGCAAAAAAAAAGAATTCCTCTTATAGTAGCTGGTATAACAAATCTAGATCAAAACCTTTTCTCACTTCATCAAAGCCTGCTCTTGAGATCCTTAAAGAAGAAAAATTATTAACATTTTATTTGGTTAATTGGGAAAAAACGGATGAATATAAGTCGTGGGAAAGTAAAGTTGCAAAAAATAAATTAGCTTGGGGTAAATATAATAAACTATCAAAGTGGGAAAAAAGAGCTGTAAAACAGCCCGAGTATGAACATTTTTTAAAGTCTATGAAACCAAAAGAGTTTCGTTATGTCACAAAAGAAACGGTGAAAATAATTATTCCTGTAACAGAAAAATCGGAAAGGGATTATTGGGCAAAAACAGAGAAAATTAAGAATCAAGAAAACTTAAAAAATTTCGGTTACTTTATTTTAATTTTAGTAATTCTTTTTGTTGTGTGGTTTATATTAAAAATATCGTATAGAGCAACTAAAAGAACAGCGTCAAAAATTGGAAAAGGGTATGGCAATTTAAAAGATAAGCAGTATAAAAAGAAAGTGCGTAAATTAGCAGAAGTTACTGCAATGACAGAAATAATTAAGGAAGAAATAAAAAACTCAACACCAGATGAGTTATCTCAATTAAAAAAACAAATAGCCGAAGCAATTGAAAGTGGTGATAATGAAAAAGCCGACTCTCTTTTAAATATTGCAGAGCGTTTAAAGAAACTTAATGATTAAAAGCTTCTTTTTTTAAATTAATAATATATCCATTAAAAATTAAAGGTTTTTTATGAAGCTACTGATTACAATTTTTTTATTGTCTTTGTGCTGTTCACCAATGGCATTTTCCAATAATGCTACGTCAAAAGTTATAACTTGTTTTGATGTAACTAATGATAATATTAGTCGTGCTGCACGTTCTTCACTACACAAACAAGCCCAACAACGAGCACAAAGAAGTATTGAACTATTTATGGAAAAGCCAATATTAACACCTTATTTTGATGGTCTTGGTCAACCCGCAAAAGCTGAAAACATGGCGACCCTAATAGAAGTTTTTTGGTGTGATAATCAAGAAAAACCGCTTCATTCAGCTTATTATGATTTTTATTCTAGAAATAAAAACGCCTTTAAATAATTAGCTTATTGATATGTTGAAATAGCCATTTAAGCCTTTTTCTTTAATAACCTACCTCATTGGTAGGCTTTTCTAAAATCCCCTCTAAAAAAGCAATTTAAGATAGATTAGTTTTAATATTTATTTTATCTCTCATTGAACAAGTTCAAATCGCAAACCAGAAAAGGTGAGCTTGCGAACTATGCACTGGCCACGAGTGGCCGATAAAAACAAAAAAACAATACTAATTAATCACTAAAAAACATCCTCTAAAACTCCTCCCAAAAGACCTACATAAAAAGAATAGATATAAACAAAAAAACAGATAGAGCTATTTTTTCCCTAAAGTTAGATAAAAAACACTACTTACTATGATAGTCTGATATAGCGTAGTTCGCTACATATCATAGTGAAGTTCGCTATATAACATAGTGTGGTTCGCTATATCACTACATACTGATATAGTAAGGTTCGCTATGGCATATAGTTTTTTAGGCTTATGTAATAAAAGATTAGATTGAAATGTTTATAGTAAAAATAAGTTATTTCATATAGTTGACAAAGTTTATATTAATGATAAAACAAAGTTATAAGATACATAAATTAAGGAGTATAAAAATGAAGAAAAAAGTTAATAAAGGCGCAAATCTTGAAAAAGACAGAAAAGAATTAGAAGCTATTTTTGATGATCGATTAGAAAAAGAAAAGGATTTCTTAAAAAGTAAAACTACATATTTTAATAAAATTAAAACTGATGAGTTTGGTTTTGTAAATAGTAGCGAAGAGGCTACTTCAAAAGTCCCACAAGAGCGTCCTTTTATAAAACTATATATTGATGATGTTGTTGTTTTAAAAGGCGCACCTGCTAGCTGTAAAGGTGTTTTATTTGCTCTTTTAAGGTTCTTGAAGTATGACAATTGGATAATTTCATTAAATAAGTACGATAAGGAACAAATCCAAAAAGAAGTTGGGTTTGCCACTTTGCAACAAGTAACAACCGCTTTGTCTGAGTTGAAAAAATCAGGAATATTAATGGCAGTTTATAGCGTTGAGGGAAAACCACAGCGAGGAGTTTTTGAATTAAATCCTTATTTGTTCGGTAAAGGAGATTGGAAAAATAATTTTGCTAATCGTTCTACTCAAAAGTTATCAGTTTTATACAATGGAAATGGTATTGATAAAAATAAACAAAAAGAAGTTATTAACGAAGACGCTATTATTGAGTATATAAAAGCTGAAAATGATGAAGATAAAAAGAAAGATGCAATAACAATGTTATATAAATTGAGAGGCGCAAAAGAAGTGATATTTAATGATGATGGTACAATTACTATTATTGAGAATGAGGTTAAAAATGATTAAAGAAACAAAATACCAGATAGATTTTTTACCATCAAGGGCTTTGGCTCTTGATGAAATCAAAATGTTAGTAGAAGTAGATTTTGAAGATGTAAACGATGAATTAAAAGTAATAAGAAACAATAAAAAGGAGAATAAAAATGGATAATTATGAATTAGATATTAAAAAACAGTTAAACAATTAGAACAAAATATAATTTTAGAACAAACAAATGTAACAACATTAAATGAAATACTAAACACAGATGGAACTACCAATACTGAAATTTATCACGTTAGAAAAATACAAACCATTGGCAGTATTGACGCTATGAAAAAAGAACGTGATAAATTATTAGAATTAGCTAAAAACTAAAAAGAACAACCTCGCAGGTCAATATAATGGTTTTTCAAACAAAATTCACAAACAATAAAAAGAGACTAAAAACTAGGCTCTTTTTTATACCCGCACATCAAAAGACTAACGCAAAAACCAAAGGTTTTCTTGTTTACTCATTATTTTATTTCAAACAAAAAGACGTTTAAAATAAAATAATCGAGCTGTTCTGATTTATTAAATATTATTATCATTTTTCTTCGTTTTTTTACTTTTTAAATTAATAGTATTTTCAAGTTCAGCCGCTTTTTTTGGGTCAACTTTTCTTAATGCAGCAATTGTGTTTTTTACATCAGTATTTAAAATATTTATTTCAATAACTGATAAATCTATTTTATTATCTAAATCATTTAAAAACTCTGTATTATTTTCAATTCTATCTAATAATTTTGTTGATATTTCTCTGTTGTCTTTTTCCAAATCAGCTTTTAAAACTAAATCGTTTTTTAATTTTTTATTATGCTTTTTACTTAGATTTTTATTATTTTCATTGTTTAAAATAAGTTGTTCCGCTTTTTGTATTTCAGCTTTCGCTATTGCTAAAAGTGCGTTTTTATCTTCTGGTTCATTAACTTCAAAAATCAACTTTTCTAATAAAAATTTTTTATCCATTTCCATTTCTTGTTGTGCTGTTTTTTTCATTTTAAATATCCTTATTTGGTTTATTACTGTATTTCCTACGGTTGTTTATTTTTTTAATGTGTTTCTTTTTTTCTTCAATATCCACTTCAATATTTTTAATTTCTTCCTTTTTTAAAGGTTTTATTTCTTCAATTAAAACTGGTGGAAGATCTGATTTTTTGGTTAATGTGTCATAAATTGATATAGCCATATCTTTCAACTTTTCAGCTCCTGATATTTTCAAAATACTAGAAATCAGTTTTGGATTTTTATCTTGAAAATCTAAAACAAAACCTTTTATTTTTTTAGCGTAAAAAGCTAAATCATCAAATCTATTCAAATAATTTTGATGATCAATTACTTGGTCTAGAAGGTTGTTTTTTTCTTGCAAATTTTTAGAATGACTTTCAACCATCTCAATTGTTTTTAATTCTAATTCCCTAACATAATCAGCTTTTGTTTTATGGTCTTTTTTGCTAGTTTGTTTCTTCTCTCCCCTGTCGAACCCGAACTTTTGAAAGTGTTTGTGGAGTAAATCTTGACTATCTCCCCAGTCTTTTCTCGTCATAAATCTTAAACAAGTCTTATTTTGTTCAAAGTCATAATTTAAAAAAATAGCGTGAGCGTGGGCGTTATGTTTTATATGTTCAGTGGTAAAATCTTCATCAGGATTATCAATGGGAATATATTTTTTTTGTTCATCTTCGTCCAATTCAGCTAATTTTTCCGTATCAATGATCGTTCCCTCGTCCATATGAAACTCAAAACCGACAGGCTCAAAACCATAATTTTCTTTAAACTCATTCATAAAATCTTTTGTAGCTTGTTCTATTTCGTCTTGTTTTCCCTCTCTTAAACACTCGTTAAAGCGTTGAGCATCAAAAACTAATACACTATCAATAAATGTATTACTATCTTTTTGTATGACGTATTTATTAGCTTTACGGGCTTTTTCAAGTTTGGCTTTATAATTTCCTTCAATATCACCGTCTCCAAAAACATAACCAAAATTATTCTTGCTTAAACATTCAACAGTATTTTTATTATCTATCATTTTTCTTAAAATATGAGCTATCGCTCCAAGGTTATTATCTTTGAAATACTTGGTATTAACTGCACAATAATTTTTATCCATAATTTAAAATATCCTTATTTATATTATTCATTTGCACATATAAAAAAGATTAATCAAGGGCTGTGAGGAATGGCTGTGGAACTATGGCTAGAACTGTAGAGAATGGCTGTGAAATAAAAAAAAGGCTGTGAGTTTTGACTGTGTGAAATACTGTTTTAGCACACTAAAACACCACTACGTGATGTGTGCGTTCTCCGAAGGCTGGGGAAACCCCAAACCCGTCAGGCTACGTCTGACCCGTTACACTCTCGCAAGCTCACAAAAACAAGGTCAAGAAATTAAGGTCAAGAAATTAAGGTCAAAAGATATATGACATTTCCATATTTCTAAAATTGGCATTTTAAAATTATGTTATTTTCAGACTAGACAACAAACTTTAATGACTAATTAAATTATTATTAGTCGATTACAGTATCGTAGAAATTAAATGCTGTTAATAACTCTGTAAACTTACCGTCCATCATACCTTTTCTACTTTGTTTCTGTAAGTTCTGTTTTATTTTATCAAGCTGAAAATAACCCTCTGGAATATTATCATCGCCTCTTCTGGGAATTGGTTTAATAAAAAACTCACCTGATTTCATTAAGCTTATAATTGTTGCGTGTTTACTTGAAATAATAATACCTGCGTAATTATCTTTAATAAACTTTTTAGCTTTTCCTACGCTAATAGGGTCGTTCTTGTCGAAACTATCTACCATATTAGTATGCCTAGTAAATAGTATATGTTGCTTGTTTAAGGCTATGTTTGTCTCAATAATTTCAATCTTATCAATTATTTTTGATGTTGAAATAGCGTGAGCTTTAAAACCTATCTCATCATTATTTAATAATTCATCAATTTCTTTTGTTTGGTCATTTAATTTTGAAATACTTTTTTCTGATAATTTAATTTCTGATTTTATTTTGTCGTAGTATTCTGTTTTTTGCTTGTCTAATACTTTTTCAAAAAAGAAAAAATTATTATCAGTTAAATCATCAAACCTAATACTTTTCGAGTCGCAAGAATGAAAACGTCTACCACTACATTTCAACATATGATAAATATATTTTTTACCATTCTTACCTAATTTATCATCGGTTTCAAAATAATATTTATTTCCACAATCTGCACAAAATAACCGACCTTGAAAAATATTTATGGATCTTCTACCTGCAACTTTTATTTTTGCATTAATTTTTTTACTTGATTGAATATCGTCCCAATCATCTTTTGAAAGTACAGCAGGGTAATAATTTTCTATTATTTCATTTGTCTTTTTAATTCTTAATTGACCTAACAAGCATTGGTTTGTTAATAAATGAGATATTTTTCCGCTATTCCATGCACTTTTATTTTTAGTTTTTTTTCTTGCGAATTGTGGGATTTGTTTTTCGTTTAATATTCTTGCGATATGCCCCATAGTTTCACCTTTGAGATACATATTAATGATCATTTTTACAGTTTTAACTTTGTCATTAATAACAAAATTTGTCGCTGTTTTTGTTCCTAGATTATCAATCCAACCGGGCAACATATAACCAAACTGAACTTTTTCACCATTCCTTAATTGTTCCAATCTTGTTTTAAAAACTGCTGCAACTCTTTTTCCTTTATTACGGCTTTCTATATTTGCTTGTTCCATCAACAACAATGATGAAATTATTGAAACCATGTCATTAAGGCTTTTTTTCGTATAAACCTTTTTATCCATTAAAGTAATGATATTTACATTCAATAATAATATTTTTCTAAAAAGTGAATATGCCTCATCAACCGTTTGACGAGATAGACGATCAAATTGTTCAATACATAGATAAGAACTTCCATCCGTGGGTATTGATCCATCTTCAACCATTTTGATAAACATTCCTAAAGCGCCAATTTCAGCGTTTTTACCTTTGTAAGCACTAATGCCTAAATCTCTTAAATTAAGCGTGTCATTAACTTCATAGCTGTTAATCTTGGCATAATCTTCAATACTTTCCATTTGTCTTTTGTGAGAATGACCACCTGATTGTTTTTCACTCGAAAAGCGAATATATGGATATATAATTTTTTGCATAATAAGCCAACTTATTTTAGATTGTACTAGTATAATTTTTTCCCTGTAAACATCAAGTTTATCACGGTTAATCTGGCTCCTGCTGATTTACCGAAAGAGGGCGGCCGTTTTGATTTACCCATAGCGGTGGGAATTCTTGCTGCGTCTGAACAGCTACCCCCCGTTGATCTAGCTCAATATGAATTTGCTGGAGAACTCGCGTTATCCGGTGAGCTAAGGGCTATTGTCGGGGAAATTCCTGTTGCTATGGCAAGTAGTCAAAGCAAGCGAACTTTGATTATTCCCATACAAAATACCGAACAGGCCAGTTGGGTTAAACAAGCGAAAATTCTTGCCATAAGTCATTTAACACAGCTGTTTTCTCATTTTGCCGGTCAACAAGTTTTACCGTTAGTCACTGAGAAAATAATGGCAGAAGAGTTGACTGAGCAAGAGCAAGAATTAGATATGCGCGATGTTATGGGGCAACCCTTGGCAAAGCGGGCGTTGGAAATTGCCGCCAGTGGTGGTCATAATTTATTATTCATCGGCCCCCCAGGTACGGGTAAAACCATGTTAGCTAGTCGTTTAGCGGGCATTTTACCGCCGATGACCGAGAACGAGGCGCTGCAAGTTGCCGCCATTCAATCGATTAGTCATCAAGGTATTACGCGTAAGTCGTGGTTTACTCGACCTTTTCGAGCGCCGCATCATACTGCGTCATCAGCGGCTTTAGTGGGAGGTGGCAGTCAGCCCAAGCCTGGAGAAATCACACTCGCGCATAACGGGGTGTTGTTTTTAGATGAGTTACCTGAGTTTGAGCGAAAAGTGTTAGATGTATTACGAGAGCCGATGGAATCGGGTGAAGTCACTATTTCCAGAGCCTTGCAAAAGCAATGTTTTCCCGCACGTTTTCAATTGATTGCCGCAATGAACCCAAGCCCTACAGGATTTTATAACGACAAGCGTAGTACGCCAGAACAAGTTTTACGGTATTTAAATCGTTTGTCAGGACCTTTTCTTGACCGGATTGATATTCAAATTGAAGTTGCAAGACTGCCTCGAGGTACGTGGGCACAGAGCAGCCAACAAAATGAGTCAAGCGCACAGGTACAACAACGAGTGCGAGTCTGTCGGACTATCCAGTTACAAAGACAAGGCAAAGCCAATGCGCATATCAGCAGTAGCGAATTAAAACGTTATTGTGATTTAAGTGCTGATGATAATGAGTTTTTAGAACTTGCGGTAGAGAAACTTGGGTTATCAACACGCGCCCACCACAAGATTTTGAAAATTGCCCGTACCCTTGCAGACATGGAAGGGACCTCGAATATTTGTCATAAACATTTAATTGAAGCCCTATCTTATCGGGCTATGGACCGGTTGTTACGCCATTTAATGAGTGCCGTTTCGGTCTAGTGAAGAAGCAAAATTAAACTATTGACGAAAAAAAAGCTTTAATCAATGGCTGTGCTTTTGTTTGATTTAAACAACAAACACCCAACTCAAAGGGTTCAATATCACCAATATTCTCGAGATTGCTTACCCTATCTTTCACTGGGCTGTTATCCACGACCACTTGCGGCACTATGCCAACGCCACAACCTAAAGCAACCATGCTTACTAAGGCTTCGTGACCAGAAACTGTCGCGTAGATGGTGGGTTTCCCTTGTTGCTTTTTACGATACCAGAGCTCAAATCTTTTTCGAGCCGCGCCATGTTCAGGTAAAATTATTGGAATTTCGGACCAAGTTAATACTTTTTGACTCAGTTGCTGTTGCACCTTGCAAGTCATTGTCGGTGCAATAACCGTGAGCGCTATGGTATCAAGATGATGAAAGTAAACACTACGAGGTAAGTTTTCAGGAGCAGCAGCGATAGCAAAATCAACGGATTGATTTTGTACTTGTTCAAGGGCATCAGCTGCATCGCCTGTGGTCAGCATAATTTCTACTAAGGGATGTCGAGCACGAAAACGTTCCAGCAAGGGTGGTAAATGACTGTACGCGGCAGTAACGGAACAGTAAATATGAAGCTTTCCTGTTAGCGCTGCTTGCTTATGGTCAAGTGATTGTTTGAAGTTGTGCCATTGTTCAAGCTGTTGTTCGGCATAAATTTTGAATTTTTTACCAACATCGGTCAGTACTACCGTTCGATTATCGCGATGTAATAATTCACCACCTACCTCATCTTCCAGTCGTTGAATTGCCCTACTAAGCGTAGATGGACTGATGTGATGCGCCAGTGCGGTTTTACCAAAATGTAATGTTTGGCTCAAATGGGCAAACATAGACAGTGCTTTTTGATCCATAATTTATTGCCCTTGCCTCGATGTTTGTTATTTGTGTTGCAATAAATGCAACGTAGTAGTGCGAATATATCACTTTTTGCAATAAGAAGGCTAGGGTAGTATGTTTACATCGTCAGGAAAACTGACTCAATCAATTAGCAAATTCAGAGGAAGCAGCATGAGCAATTATTTTAACACCTTAAGCTTACGTGAAAAATTAGGCCAATTAGGCAAATGTCGTTTTATGAAACGTGAAGAATTCAACGATGGTTGTAACTTCATTAAAGATTGGAACATTGTTATCGTTGGTTGTGGTGCCCAAGGTTTAAACCAAGGTTTAAACATGCGTGATTCAGGTTTAAATATTTCTTATACATTGCGTGATGCAGCGATTAGCGAAAAGCGTCAATCATGGCAGTGGGCTACTGAGAATGGTTTCACAGTAGGTAGCTACGCAGAATTAATTCCTCAAGCCGATTTAGTGTTAAACTTAACGCCTGATAAGCAACATACTTCAGCAGTTACTGCGGTCATGCCATTAATGAAGCAGGGCGCAACGTTAGCTTACTCACATGGTTTCAATATCGTTGAAGAAGGTATGCAAATTCGTTCTGATATCACGGTAGTTATGGTGGCTCCTAAGTGTCCAGGTACTGAAGTACGTGAAGAATACAAACGTGGTTTTGGTGTGCCAACACTTATCGCTGTTCACCCAGAAAATGATCCACAAGGTAACGGTTTAGCCATTGCTAAAGCTTACGCAAGTGCAACGGGTGGTGATAGAGCGGGTGTTCTTGAATCTTCTTTCATTGCTGAAGTTAAGTCTGACTTAATGGGCGAGCAAACCATTCTTTGTGGTATGTTGCAAACGGCTGCGGTTTTAGGTCACAAGCAACTACTTGCTCAAGGTATGGATGCAGCTTACGCACGTAAATTGTTACAATACGGTTTAGAGACTACAACTGAAGGTCTTAAACATGGCGGCATCACTAACATGATGGATCGCTTATCAAACCCTGCGAAAATTAAAGCGTTTGATATGTCTGAAGAATTGAAAGTGATTTTACGTCCATTATTTGAAAAGCATATGGATGACATCATTGAAGGTCGTTTCTCTGAAACTATGATGGCTGATTGGGCTAATGATGATATTAACTTATTAACATGGCGCGCAGAAACAGCTGAATCAACATTTGAATTAGCTGCTGATTGTGACACTGAAATTTCAGAGCAAGAGTATTATGACAAAGGCATTTTTGTGGTAGCTATGATTAAAGCCGGTGTTGAACTTGCTTTTGATGCAATGGTTGCTGCAGGCATCATTGAAGAGTCTGCTTATTATGAGTCACTTCATGAAACGCCATTAATTGCTAACTGTATTGCACGTAACAAATTATATGAAATGAACGTAGTAATTTCTGATACTGCAGAGTACGGTAACTACTTATTTACTCACGCAGCAGTGCCATTACTTGAAGATTATGCAGCTAACTTAACGTTAGAGCAATTAGGCGAAGGCATAAAAGATAGTTCTAATAACGTTGATAACGCACGTTTAATTGAAGTAAATGAAGCCATTCGCAGTCATGGTGTTGAAGTGATTGGTAAAGAACTTCGCGGTTATATGACCGACATGAAAAAAATCGCTAGTGCAAAATAGTATTTGCGATTGAGTTAATAAAAGCGGCATTCGAGTTTATTCAATGCCGTTTTTTATTGCCTAATGATTTATCTATTAATATTAATTTTCCAACATAAATAAAATTTTAATAAGGAACCCCTATGTCAGAGTTTAAAGAAGTTACCGTTACTAAAACAGCCAGCGTTTATTTTGATGGTAAAGTTACTAGCCGTAAGGTTACTTTCAACGATGGAAGTTTTAAAACCTTAGGCATCATGATGCCAGGTGAGTATAAGTTTGGTACCAATGAAGAAGAATTAATGGAAATTACTGCGGGTGAATGTGAAATTCTACTGACCGGTGCTACTGAATGGCAAAGCATTAGTGGCGGGCAATCTTTTGGCGTCCCTGCAAATAGTTCTTTTGAAGTACGCGCGAAAACCTTAATTGACTATTGTTGTACTTATATAAGCTAACAACTTTACTGACAGGTATATTGTAGTTCCCCCGATAAAATGGACACTCTCCATTTTATCGGGGGAAGATCATATTATAGCAGGAGGCTATCGCCAGTAATAATCCTGCTTACCAATATTATTGGTAAACTTTATTCTTGGTAAACTTTATTCTTGGTAAACTTTATAAGTACCACTTTTTGTTGGTGCTTTTTACATCTTTTCTAGCTAAAAATAGCTGTACTTCTCCCATTATTAGCTTTACTGACTGATACACTTTCACTTCTTTAGCAGTAAGCCGCTTGTCTTATACCAATACGCTGTCTTGGCAGATCAAAATAGGTATAGCAGCAGCTTTGCTGAAATAGCTTGCTTTGCTTATAACAGTCTATTAACGTGTTGTTAAAATAAGAATGCATAGCCAATTATAAGGAAAGATATTTATGGAAAACATTGTTGAAGGTATCCTCACGAGTCCCGTTTTATGGCTAACTATTGTTATTTTATATACGCTGAAAAAAGGTATATATTTTGTACCACAAAACCGTGGTTATGTTATTTATACTTTAGGAAAATACAGTAAAACACTCTCTGCGGGACTTAATTTTATCATTCCCTACGTGCAATCGGTTGCTGCCGATCGTAATTTAAAAGAACAGTCATTAGAGATTATTTCACAGCCTGCTATAACTAAAGACAATATTACTTTAGATATTGACGGTATTTTGTTTATGAAAGTCACCGATGCTTCAGCGGCGACCAATAATATAACTGACTACAAAATGTCAGTAACACAGCTTGCCATGACAACTATGCGTAATGCTATTGGCTCAATGGAGTTAGATGATTGTTTTCAAAACCGTGATGCGATTAATGCGCAAATCTTGAATTCAATGACAGAAGCGACTGCACCTTGGGGTGTTATGGTGACACGTTATGAAATAAAAGATATTACGCCACCACAGACTATCCGCGAAGATATGGAAAAACAAATGACCGCAGAGCGCGAAAAGCGCTCAGTGATATTAACTGCTGAAGGGGTCAAAACTGCAGCGATCACAGAAGCAGAGGGTCAGAAACAAGCGCGTGTTCTTGATGCCGAAGCCGCTAAAGCTGAGCAAGTATTGGCAGCAGAAGCCACTAAAGAGTCACAAATTTTAGAAGCAATGGGTAAAGCGGAAGCGATACGATTAGTTGCTAATGCGGATGCCAATGCCTTAGAAGTGGTAGGTAGCGCGGCGAATACCGAGCAAGGGCAAGCCGCGGTAATGCTAACGCTCGCACAAGATTCGATTACAGCGCATAAAGCCATTGCTAATGAAAGTACTGTGGTACTGACGGATGGTAAAACCGGTGATAATATTGCGAATACGGTTGCACAAGCCATTGCCGTTTCAAGTAGTTTGAAATTGTCTAACTAGTACTTATACCAAAGAGGTTTTATGGAATATTTTTTAGAAAATCCTGCTCATTTATGGTACTTAATTGCTGGTATTAGCTTTGTTATTGAGCTGAGCATTATGGGGTTAAGCGGTCCGTTACTCTTTTTTGCTATTGCCAGTTTAACTACTGGTATTTTAGTAAATGTTGGTTTTATCGATGGTTGGCAAAGTGAATTATTAACGGTTGGTCTATTAACAGCGGTTGTTGCTGCTATTTTATGGAAACCATTAAAGTCATTACAGAATACAAAAGATAAAACCGATAATTCCAGTGACATGGTTGGCTTATCCGTCTTAGCAAGTACTGAAATTAATGCAACTAGCGGCACCATTCGTTATTCTGGTATCGATTGGCAAGCGCGTTTAGCTGAAGAAGCGAATGGGAAATCCATTAGTGCAGAAAGTCAGTGCCAAATTGTCGCAATAACAGGCAACATTATGTTAGTTAA